>Ga0209100_1000172_pt1 | contig 72633 bp, 67 predicted proteins | sample lystaG_FD_185480 | JGI IMG/M metagenome (GOLD analysis project Ga0209100, IMG submission 185480) | Glacier valley bacterial and archeal communities from Borup Fiord, Nunavut, Canada, to study Microbial Dark Matter (Phase II) -... | ecosystem: Environmental > Aquatic > Freshwater > Ice > Glacier ... | reverse complement strand
GATTTAGTAATAACAGCTGATATACTAAATGAGATAGCTAATGAAAAGGAAATGAAAGAAGAAGCAAAGGCATTGCAGTTAAAGATTGAGGAAGAAGAGAAAATATATCAAGAAGAAATAAGAAAAAAATACTCAATGAATGACTACAGCATAATACAAAAAGTAAATAAAAATTTTAAGAAACAAAAGAAAGAGAAGTTTACGATAAGAGAAATGCAAAAGGAATATTTTAGAATAGTAGAATCAGAAGGTTTAAAAGGCGAAGATTGGTTAGAATATCATAGAAAGAATACTATAAATAATTAGGAGGTATAAGATGATTTATTGTATATCAATAGAAGGTATAACTAAAGAAGAAATAGAACTTAGCGAATTAACAAACAACACAATTATATTATGTCAAAACTCAGAGTTAAAATATAAGTTAATAACAGAATTAAATAAAATAATTACTGGTGAAGCAGATAGAGAAGAAAGCAATGTTAGTTATTCAACAAACGATGATGAAGACGTAGGAATGAAATTAGTATCTACTTATAAACCAACCACAATATATGATATCAATAATGGGGAACAGAGAATAATAGTAACAGTTGAAGCACCAACAATACTATCAATGGAAAACATAAATGATTTGTGGTTTTTAGGAAAGTTAAGTAGTAATGACAACGAAGTGTCAATGTATGCATTAACAGAGTTTAGCGGACATAAAGAATTTTGGGAACAACAAGGAGCAGAAGGAATTTATCTAAATACAATTAGAGGAAGATACGGAACATATGAGGCATACGGAGAATGAGAAAAATAAAAACACTATTTAAAAGAGAATTTATAGATAATCATAAAATAAATATACTAAATGAAGTAGAGAATGGTTGTGAATGGGTATTAGGCAGAGAAGGGGCAGCAACTAGGAAGTTAGATGGTACTTGTTGTTTAATACGAGACGGAAAGATATATGCAAGATATGACTATAAGGTAGGAAAGAAGCTACCTGACGGAGCAATACCTTGTCAAGAGAAAGCAGATGAGATAACAGGGCATTTTCCTCACTGGGTAGAAGTAAAGACAGGGGACAATACATACAAATGGCATAGAAAAGCATTTGAAAATCAACCTGGGTTAGACAACGGTACATATGAATTAATAGGCGAACATTTTAATAAAAATCCAGAGAAAGTATTAAGTGGAGATATATTAGTTAGGCATGGTTCAATAGTATTAGATAATGTACCAAGAACATTCGAAGGAATAAAAGAATATTTACGGAGCAATCATATAGAAGGAATAGTATTCCATAGAGAAAACGGAAATATGTGTAAAATAAAGAGAACAGACTTTGGTTTTGAGTGGAATGGTAAAAATACTAAATAAACAGGAGTATTGAGAGAATGAGGAATATAAAGGTAGATAGTGGTATACTACCACAATGTTATATTAAAGATAAAGTTAAGTGTAGAGACAGAAAACAAATAAAAGCAAAGTTTAGAGACGGCAATTATAAGTATATTTACATATGCGAAAATGGAAGAGATGAAGAATTACACGACTGTCCACACGATAAAGATCACGATAGAAATAACGATATATAATCGGAGGAAATAAAATGAATAATAGTGAAAAGATTGAGTTATTAGGAAGTTTTGGAATACCTGTAAAAGAAGACAGAGCAGGATTTTTAGTAGAAATTGGTTTGTATAATATTTACGACAGATTAGAAGCAGTAGGATTTGAATACGTAGAAAAAGGTTTTGATGATGATACAATAGGATTCAGAACTAATGGAGAATACGAAATATCGGTAATAGCAACAAATCCTACAACTGTAGACATTTCAAAATTAGAAGAATTTCACGATTAAAATAAAAATTATAAAGGGAGATAAAATGACTAAACAAGAATGAAAAAAAATATTCGAAATGCTAGATATACCTGTAAAAGATGATAAGGACGGGTCATTTGTACAAAACGGAGAATATGACATTCGAGAGAGTCTTGAAAGACATGGATTTAAAAATAAAAAAAACTATGATATCAATGCAGATTTTTACACTAATGGAGGGTATTTGATAGTGATATTAAAAACAAGTCATATGGTTATAGACATAGGATTTTTAGGAGATTAAGAAGAAGATGGCGATGTAGTAGAATATTGTGACATCGAAGATATTATTAATCAGTTAAAATAAAAATTATAATGGGAGATAAAATAAGAATGGGATTATTTAAAATTGACACTAAAGGTTTAAAGGGAACTACATTAAGCATAATTGATGCTAATGCATTAGCAGCTACTAAGTATTACAGTTTCAAAGATTTTAGTTGGGTTGTAAACGGAGATGTAGTAATGACTGGAGCAATTTATGCAGTAATAGGTATTTTAAAAGAAGTAAACTTAAATGAAGGTAACAGAGTAATATTTTGTTTCGATTCTAGAAACAATCAAAGAAAAGAAGAGAATACAGATTACAAAGCAGGAAGAATTGGATTAGGAAATGCTTATTATATTCAATTAGACAAAGCTAAAGCAATATTAACTATGTGTGGATTTGAGGTTTATGCAAAAGAAGGATATGAAGCAGATGATTTCGTAGTCGGAGGAGTAAAAAACTTCGAGGGTAATTATGACAATGTTATAGTATATACTAATGATGATGATATGGCACAAGTAATTGATGATAAAGTAATGATTAGGTCAATTAATTCTAAGAGAAATGATATTACAATAGATAACTATGAAGAAGTTATCGGAGTTCCTTATAATACAGTATTATTGCAAAAAGCAATAGTAGGTTGTAAGAGTGACAATGTAAAAGGTATTCCTGGATATGGAGACGCTAAGTTTAGAAAGCTACTTAATAATGTAATAGGAAAGTATAACTTAAAAGATGTTAGAAAGAACGAACAAGAGGAAGAGATTTTACGAGATATGTTAGCTGACGATACAGAAGAACATTTACAGATGGCATTAGACTCACTGAAGTTAGTTAAGGTAAGACTTCCTGCAGAGTTCAACTTTATAGATGAAAAGCAATATATCAACTATACAACATTGGCAAATCAATGTGATAAATACGGTATGAAGTCAATAACAAAACATTTAATAGAGCAAGGTGTAATTCATAGTATAATTTAAAAAATAACTTGAAAAAAGTTTCCAATTAATGTATAATAACTTTAAAACAGTCTATAATATGTTTGTAAGGATTAGTTGGGAAAAAGAATATAGAAGTTAAAAAGAAATTAAAAATATTTTTCCAATTAATGTATAATAACTTTAAAACAGTCTATAATAAAAATGTAGATAAGAGTTAAAGAGTTAGTTAAAAATAAATGAAAAAAGTTTAAAAAGTATGAATAACTAATTAAAAACAGTCTACAATAAGTGCATAAGATTTACGAATTGAAAGTTATTAAACAGATGTTAAACTTTGAAAATTTGAGTATACTAGTAAGCATAGAGATTTAAACATTGGATGATTTGAGTATAAATCGTAAGAAAAATATTGAAAATTAGAAGATTAGAGTTAAAAAATAATAGATAAATTTTGAAATATCTAATTTTGATGGGTTTTTTGAGTGATTTAAAAAGATGTGTCTAAAATAAGAGCGTAGTAACAAAGGTTTACAAAATTTAACAATGAATTTTGGATTTTATAAAAATTATAGAGTCAGTCTATAACCGATACAAAAATATTTTTATCAAAGGATTGAAATTAAACCTAAAACTTGTACCAATTTTTAATAGTGTTTAGTTTGATTTTGAAATTTTAAATGAATTATTGAGTATAATTTTTAGGCGAAATTAATTGAAAAATTTCTTTAAAATTTTTGGAAAAAAGGTAAAATTTGCACCACAAACTTGAACCTAAATTTATAAGTTGTTAGATTAATTTTTACATTGATTATGTAGAAATTGCTATATAAAATTTATTTAAGTATTATTATAGGTATATTGATTTAAGAAGTTTTGGGTCTTTAATGCGAGTAGAGATTTAAAAAAAAATAGTTGATGAGAAATTGTTACATAGATTTAATAAAAAAATCTATAAAAAATTTAAAAAGGCTATTGACAAAACCTATTAGATAGTGTATAATAATAATATAAGAATAAAGAGAAAATAAAAATAAAAATAAAAAAATTTATCGGAGGAAAAAAATCATGGCAGCAAAAGAATTTGTATTAAACAAAGCATTCACAGGGGAATTAACAGTAGTAAAGACTATTCTTAGGGGAAAACAAGCAGCTAAGAAAAACGTATCAAAAGATAATAAAGAGACAGTTTCTCTTTATGGAAAACCTTTTGGTTATGTAGTAACTGATGGTAAGAACACTGTAGCTCTTGCAAAAGACGAAGCTACTGAAGCAGTTTCAGTATTCGGCGCTACAAACGTTAAAATCGCAGGTAAGACAGTTAATAAAGCTGACGGAACTAGCGACGTTTCAATATTCATCGTAGGTGTTGGTGTTTCTTTACAGGATGAATCAATGGTAGCATTAGATGAATATGTAAAAGAAAACGGAATTTCAGTATCTCCTGAATACGCAGCAGCTAATCAGAAGAGAGTTAGAACTCCTGGAAACGGAAGAAAAGCAGCTGAACCTAAGTTCACAGCTGACCAATTAGCTGAACTTATTAAACAAAAAAGAGGCATTAAATAATTCGACCGAATTATTTAAAGAACCGAATATAGAAGACAGCCTAACGAGGCTGTCTTTTTTTATTTATTTGCAACTTAATACAGAAATTAATCGGAGGATAAAATGGAGTTACTTGATATAATAAAATCCACTGAATATAGTGGAATAAAGAATATGGCCTACACAGTAGGAACATTAAACAAAATACTGGATAGAGGAATTTACGAAGGAGTTAAATATTTACTAGTAGAAGTTAAGTCACTCAAAGATAAGACAAGCGTTGCTTGCACTCATATAATATTACCTGATTCAGAAATATCACTAGAGAAAATTAATAACAACGAATTGGTATTTGCACAAGGTATTTTAGTAGCTACATTCGGATTTAATACAAATGCTGTTAAGCATGTGTTTATAAAACCAAATGTAGTTAAAATATTAGAGAAAGATTTTGAAACAGAGAAATTAAAAGACTTCTGTTTAGAGTATACTAAATACAATAGAATAGTTTTAGACTGTGAAGTTTATAGTGATACAGTTGAAAAGACATCTAAAAAAGGTGACAGAAAGTTTAAAAGTTTTAAAATACTATTTACGGATGAAAAAGAAAATAGTAGAACAATGGCTTGTATGATTTGGGACACAATAGACGGTCTTCCTCAAATTAAAAAAGGGGACAAGATTAAAATAGTTGGAAGTATGTACATAAAAGACATTAAAGAAAAAGAAGGTATGAAGACACATTATACTATATATGTTCAAAATATTCTTTTGAATAATGTTAATGCTGAAAACTTAAGCCAAAGTTTATTTATATAAAGATAGAATTTATGGGGATTTTATGCATTTAGGCAATCCCAAATAGAAAAACTTATGGAGGGTACAAAGTGGCACAGGAATTAGAATTTGATAGAAAGTATAGACCACAGGATTTTGAAAGTTACATAGGAAACACAACGGTAAAAGAAAAGTTAAAGAACATGATTAAAAAGGATAATCTACCTCACAGTATATTATTTGAAGGTCCGAGTGGGACAGGCAAAACAACCATGGCGCGTATAGTAGCCAAGGTTTTATCTTGTAAAAGTCCAAAAGAAGACGGTACACCTTGCGAAAAATGTGAGAACTGTACTAGAATAAATGAGAAATTTATTTTAACAGGTGGAAAAGTTCCAGGATTACCAATACAAGAAGTAGACGTAAACTTAGATGGTAGCAAAGATAGCATAACACAGTTAATAGATGAAATGAAGACAAAACCATTAGGTAAACAAAAGAAAATATACATACTTGATGAGGTTCAAACAATGAGTGCAAAAGCACAGTCTTCATTATTAAAAGTATTAGAAGAACCTAGTGAGTGGTTATATATAATTTTATGTACAACACATCCAGATGCATTATTAGACGCAATAAAAACAAGATTAACTTCATTTAAAATCAGACAGCCAAGTAAAGAAGAACTTAGAAAAAGGCTAATAGATGTTTGTTTAGAAGAGAAAATAAAATATGATAAAGCAGCATTGGATGTAATAATAAAGGTAAGTGAGAAATCACCAAGGCTATGTTTAAAGAACTTAGAAAGAGTAGCTTCTTCTGGAGAAGTTTTATATGAAGCAGTATTAAAGGAATTCAATATAGCTAAAATAGACATGTTTATAAACTATTTCAAAAGTTTGAAAGGGGATATATTCGGGGCTAACGCATATATAGAAGGATTAACTGAAAAATATAATACTAACTACATAGATTTCTTAGATAGCTTAGTAGATTTTACGATAGATGCATTTCAATTAAAGATGGGTTCGTCATTAGAGAATTATACAGAAGACGAAGCAAAAGAAATGGCTAGAACATTTAAAGAAATAACTACGGAAGATATGATAAGGCTATTAAATTATCTTGAAGACGCATTAAGATTCAAAAGTAATCCAAGGTTCGCATTATTTATGTTGACGATGAAATTCGGATTTCCTGAGCATTTTGCGGGAGTAACACATAGAAATGTAGCAGAAGACATTCAAAAAGAAAAAGACAGAAGTACTAAGGAGTACTTGAGAAATAAAGAAGAAATTAATAAAAGTAAAATAGAAAGTGATGAGTTAACCGGAAATGATATATTAGAATTATTTGAAGATTCGTTCCGAGTTGATGATGATATAGAGTATATAGAGGATGGGGGTTCGAACGAAATTGATTTAGATAATTAATTAGTACGAGGGGAAAGTGATTTATGGCTGAGGGGCAAGGCAAAAATAAAATATTGAAGAATAAGAAGGAAATAGAACAGGAGGAATAGGGAATGGCAAATTTAGATGATATTAAAAATATAGAAGTTTGCGAACTAGAGGAACAAGTAAATGAGATTTCAAAAATGTCTGGTATATCCATGACTAACGTAAAGAAAGTGTTGATAGCACAAAGAAGACATGCTCAACAGATTTTACGATTAGGTAGGGGGTATAACATTAAAGGGATAGTAAAAATATTACCTAAAGATAAAGCAGGAGAAATAGCTTTAGTAGGAATAGTATCTCAAGCTGTTGTTAGACCAGCAATAATAAGGACATTAAAGTTAGAAGAATCTCCTACATCTAAAGTAGACAAAAATAGAATAACAGACGAAGATTTAGAATAATATTACAGGGCATGATTAAAGCCTGATTCAAATATCATACTTATGAGTGGTAAAACTATATGTTTTACCACTTTTATTTTGTGTTTAAACTATAATAAATCTATTATTAAAAGGATATACTAGTAACTATATAGATTGAGATTTGAGATTAATTTAATAAAAACTATAGTGTATAAAATATGTTTCATGAGAATTGAACTAAATTGTATTTATGAATGTGGGGTAAAATTCGTTCAAAAATAGAATTTACGGAGGTATTTATGATGTTAGACTTAAAAGGTGAAGTAAATGCAGGGTATGAAATAGTGACACAAGGGGAACAATCGGTAGTAGGTTATACTAGAGGAAAAGACGAATGGGTAGCGTGGAACTATTCAATTAGAGATGGAGAAGTAGAATATTACTGGGGAAGATATGGAACTAGAGAGTATGTTTATGGGTGTTTTAATAAGAAAGAAAACGGACAATACAGCGGAAACTAAATAGATTTTTACGGAGGGGAAAATGATACTATTAGAAACAGTTGAAGATTTAAAAAAGATACAATACGGTGATTATCTAATAGGGGTTGAATCATACGGAGAAGGATACAGAGTATGTAAGGGATTAATTCACAGTGACTATGTAAGAGACGGTAGTAATTACGTGGAAATAAAAGCAGATGATGAGTGGGGTGGAGCAAGAGGAACGATGCTTGATATATCAGTAGCTTCAATAAGTATAGTAGAAACTAGTGATAATGAATATAATAAGAAATTTATAGAAAAGAATATAAAATAAAATTATAAACACTTAACATACATAATTTACGATGGTTAAGTGTTTATAATTAAATAAAATGTGGTTAAATTATTAGTATATGTAATTTTTTAAAAATTATTAAAAAAAGTATAAAAAAAGTATTGACAAAAGTTATGAGTTATGTTATAATAAATCATGGTTAAGGGGTAGAAAATAAATAAAAAAATTTGGAGGACAGAAAAAATGTTATATGAAACCCATAAATTAGTCGGAGAAAATGCTTTTTGGTTAAGTTTACCACTTATGTTTAGTACAGGTGTAGTGGTTAATCCTATAGAAGTTTATCAAAATACAGGAAACTTTAGTTCAACAGTAGTTGCAACAGGTTTAGCAGCAGCTTCATTAGCAGTAGGTTACAAAGCTTGTTCAGAATTAGGAGCAGGATATCCGGATTTAGATAAATCTAACACAACACCATCAAATGACCACCCAATATTAGGGAGATTCATTAGGTCATTTGGAACAGTTCATAGAGGAAAATATTCACATAGTTTTGACACAATAACAATGACATTTATATTATTTGCATTGTTGATGTGTAAAGTGTTTCCTATAATAGTTGATAATAATTTAATGGGAGCATTGGACTTCTTAGGTGGAGCAGGACAATTAATAATGGGTCAGTTTTTAGAGGATGGAATACTTAATAGTTTGATATTATCAACTATAATGTTTACGATGGTCGGTGCATGGTCTCACTTATTTGCAGATTTAGGTGGTGGAATTAGATTATTCTTCTGGCAAAAACATATATTCATAGCAAAAGGTGATTTCTTCAGAACTGGAAACGATAAAGGTGGAGAAATAATATTAAGAAAACTTTCAAAAGTATTTGTACCGGTAAGTATAGCATTCTCAATAGGGATGATAATATTCAATATAAACATATTTACAGCTTTAATAAACGTAGTAAGAGGACTTATAGGATAATAAAAATAGTAAACTAAATGTTTAAGCAATAACAGCATAAAAATTGTATAGGGGAATAAAACTATAATAGACTAAAGATAAACGGGGTGTAGAGAAAATGAGTAGAGATGGAATTGACAAAGCAATAATGAGAAGTTACAGGAATAAGATAGTATTTCCAATAAAATGTGAGTACTGTGGGAAAGAATTAACATTGGAAACGATTACAATAGAACACAAAACACCTTTGATTAGAGGGGGTAAATCAGTATTCAGTAATTTTACGGAATCTTGTTGCGATTGCAACAAAGAGAAAAATTGCTTAACACACGGGGAGTACAAAGAAATAATTCAAAAGTCTAAAAATAAAGAGGAAAGAACAAAATTAATTAAAAATGCAATAAAGAAGATTAGGGAAAAAGAAGTAAATAAAATAACTGGATTTGGACAAACTATATATTATCTAGGAAATGCAGACGAAGTAATGCCAATATCACAAATTGAGATTAATTTAAAAACTCAAAAGATGTTGGATAATCTAAGACATGATAGAGTATTAGAAAAGATATACAATGAATATATGGAAACAAAAATATTAAATGGGGTAATACATATATCAAGAAATAACACAATTATAAGAGGATTTACAATATACGCTATGGCTAAAGAATACGGGATAAATTATTTGCCAGTTAAAAATATAACTGGAGGGGCATTCTTTGTACGTAAGAAAAATAAGAAGTCTTGTAGAGTTCCATTAAAGAGCGATACTTTATTAGCAACAGACTATGTTAATACAATGCATAGAGGCGAATATTGTAGAGACACAGAAGATTATTTAAATAATTTAAATTTCTTTTTAGAATTTGGATTTTTTGAAGAACCTGTATATATTAAATCTAGGTGTATAATAGGATGTACATCAGTATTAGATATTGCTAAACAGTTAGGTATTCCTTATATACCAGTTAAATTTATAAATACATCAGAAGAATATATGTATAAACATGCTTAAATAGGAGATGAACAATTAATTAATTGAAACATGTAATAAAAAACTTAATACTATTAGATATATGTGATTTAAACTAATTTTTAACTGATATTAATTTAGCATACTAGTAACTATGTAAAATGAAATTTGATGATAAGGTGGTTGAACTATGAGTAAAAGAATAGGAATGCTTTGGGGAGATTTAGAGGAAGTAAGGGCATACAGAGATTTACAATCTGAACATTTTGATTTTGGTAAAGGTCTAATTACTAACGATTGTGAAGAAAGTGAAGACGCTTATTATGAAATGAGGGAACAAGATTTAGAACTTCTACTTGGAGATTATTTGAAACCATGGTATGGGGATTTAGAACCACAGCATGAGAATTTAAGGGTCAGTAGAAAAGTTAGGGATAATAAATACATAAGAAAAGGTATTAGAAAGAAAATACTAAGAGATTTACAGAGCAAAAATGTATATCAAGTTTACGAAAAAGAAGACAAAGAAACAGGTAACAGATATTTAAAAATGGTATACTATTGTGGAAGAAGAAAACTTGCAAAAAAGATGACTAACAAAATAATAAGACAAAGTAAACAAAGTATAAATCTACAGAATGGCGAATACAGAAAAGTTTATAATTACTTTTGGGAAGTATATTAAGAATAAGGGAGCAAGATATAGTTGAAGTAGGAGACAGAGTAATTTTAGCAGGACAGGCAAGAAGAATTACATATAAATAATATGATTGGAAAGATGAAGTATTAACAGTAACAGGTATAGCAGTAAATACAGATGAAAATCCAGCTTATGGCAATACAATGGGAGGCAAACCTTTGTATAGTTTAGAAACAGAAGATGGAGAGTCAATTGGATATTTACTCTATGAATATGAAGTAGAAGAGATGTAAATGGAATGTGAACTAAAATTTATATCAATGAACGGTCAAGATGTTTACGGAGTAGGAAAGAAAAATAAGTAGTAGGTTGGGGGTCAATTTTGATAAAAAGAGAAGATATATTAGCAGATTTACATATTCATAGTGTAGCATCTGGGCATGCTTATTCAACAGTAAAAGAAAATGTAACAGAAGCTAAAAATAACGGATTAAAGTACATAGCATTAACAGACCATTTCTATGGAAGAAGTGGAGAATTAGAAAGAAAAGAAGAACTTAATATGTTTAATTCCTTAGAAAGTGTAGTAGACATAGAAAAATATATTAACATTATAGGTGGAGTAGAACTTAATATGTTTCATAATAACAAAGAAGCATTATCATTCAAAAATACACTTAATTGGAGACTAATGAGTTTACACGATTATTTTGTAGACATAGAAAGTATTTCATTTAAAGACTTGCTTAATGAGTATGAGAACATACTTGGAACAGGTTTAGCTACAGCATTTGCACACCCTGAAAGAGAGTTGCACAGAGTAAAAAATAATAAGTACAGTACAGAAGAAATGTGGTTAGCTGATGAAGTATTGGAGTATTTAGAAAACATGGTACAAATGGCTTATGACTTTGGAATACCTTTAGAAGTAAATGAAAGTAGTTTACGAAAAAAGGGAGATGGCACAGTGGAAAGAATGAGATACTGGTTAACTGTAGCAAAGGACATAGGTTGTGAAATATATTTAGGAACAGACTCACACTATTGTGATAGAGTGGGAAAATTTGATAAAGCAATAGAATTGTTAAATGAAGTAGGTTATAATAAAGAGAACATTTTAAATTGTAATGAAGACATATTAAGAGCAAGATTAAAGATACAATAGGAGGAAGTACTTAATGCTAGTAGACTTAATAAAATTAGACATAATACAGGAAAGAATTAAAGAAATGATATTTAAAAAACAACGTGGGATAGATACAATTAGAGACTTGGTTGTACCTTTTATAGAAATGCTGGGATATGATTTAAATAAAGACGTTAAAATAAATTTTAGTACTGACTATAGATTTAACGATGACGGTGGAATAGATTTCGTATTACATGATACAAGAGATTCACAAGTATTAACAGTAGAAGCTAAAATATTTGATACGAGTTTACGAAGATTTGAGGGGATAGGTAATAGGGAATACAACTCAAAATTGAAGACATCATATAGAATACTAACAGATGGGAGATATTGCTTCCTATTTAAAGATAGTTTATTTGATGGTTTAGTAGACGATAATCATTATTATAGAATAGATTTACTAGATGTAAGTGAACAAGACATTGAGGAATTAAGCAAACTAACAAAAAGGAAAATAGTTTAAATGTACAAGTTAGTAACAAAATTCACGAATAAATATAAAAATAAATACATAAAGGCAGTAGAGAAGTATTATAAAGAAACTGGAGAAGATTGTTTGATTGTATCTGATAAAGCTTTTTTAAATAACGGTAAAGAAGATATTACCTCAGGAGCATTGTATACATCAAAACAAAAGGATTTAAGTAGATTTTGGAAAATATTCAATAACATAACTAAATATTAAGGAGAAATAACAAAAGATGAAGGCAACAATAATAGGATATACTACAAATCATTTAGAAGATAAGGAAAAAGATTTATTAGAAAACTTTAAGGCATTCTCAGGAGCACAGGCAGGAATATGCTACATGAAAGATAAATATTTCGGAACATATGTGACAGACTTTGAGAAAGCAGTAAAAAGATTTGATACGATAATACCAACAGGGCATCATTCAATAGCTGACCATGTTCAAATAACATTATTATTAGAGGGTATTTCAAAGATAGGTGCAATATACATGAACAATTTGAATTGCTATGAAACATCTGAGAAGTCTGGAAGATATACTGAAATGACAGGAAATTCAGAGATTGAACGAGAATTATATGAAAAATGGAACAAAATATTTTCAGAAAGAATAATAGAAGTTTACGGAGAAAGAATTGATATTAAGACAGTTGACAAGCTAGCAAAAGAAAATGCTAGATATATATTAAGTGTATTTACGCCAACTACTATGAGTTATACAACTTCATTAAAACAGTGGAACTATATAATGGATTGGTTAGAGAAGTATGACTACGAACAATTTGAAGATGGATATTTCAAGGATAATTTGAAAAGAGAGTTTACTGAACTAAGAAAAGAAATTGAAATAGTAAGAATAAGCAGTTTAAGAGAAAATAAGAATAGAAAATTAAACTTAATAGATAATGACAGAATATATTATGCAAAAGAGCAATTTGGTGAAACATATGCGGTTAAATACGAAGTTACATTTGTAGGGTATGCACAATTACAAAGACACAGAACATTGAAATATAATTTAGGGTTTAATGGTAAATCAATAAGGTTTTATGTACCTCAAATTATAAGAGGGAATAAGTTAGAAGAAGAATGGTTAACAGATATGCAAAAGGTGTTACAGTATGTGCCTCAAGGAACATCTGTAGCAGTATTAGAAAGAGGAGATACAGAAGATTTCTTCTTGAAAGCAAAAGAAAGACTTTGTGGGCGAGCTCAGATAGAAGTAACAAAACAAACTCAAGACACATTAATGAAGATGTACAGAAATAGAATAAATACATCAAAATACATTAGAAAACTAATTGAATCATATGTAGATGAGGACAAGCCTAAAACCAAGTGTCAGTTATTGAGCTGTAAAGAACCTTGCATATGGGGAAGAAAAGAATCACTTACAAGAGAGATATAATCATGGGTAAAGAAAATGACATATTAGATAGATGTTTAGAATTTATGGATAGTATGACAGATGAGGAATTTAGGACATATACAGAAAGTTTGAATTTAGAACCGATTAACTATAAAGAATATGAAGAAGATTACGGACTCAAAATAATATTACCTTAGATAAAGTGGAGAAAGATATGGAAGAGGGTATTGGGAAGTATAAAGAAATTAAAATAGGCAAGAATATACCTAAAGAAGTTATAAAATTATTGGGAGATAAAGAAGAATATTTCGGAAAAATAATATCCGTACTGAAGAATGAACATAACATATTTGAAATAGAAAGAGCAAAACAGAGATACACAGAAAAAGAGCAACTAATGTATGGAAGATTCTTAGCTGATGAAATAGTGCAAAAGAACACTGAATATTATATAATAAGATGCAGTGAAGAAGATTCAAACGAAATATTAGAATATGTTAAACCTTATATAATTTAAAATAAATGGAGGAATCAAAATGTCTAGATTATTAAATTTAGTAACAAGAATGGAAGAAGCAGACATAAAGATAATAGCTATAAATGATGATAATAAGGTAGTATTTTGTGAAACAGATAATAAAGTTACTCCTTATGTTATTTGGAGTTACAATGATAGCGGTGATTGGTACAGAGGTATTTACGCACGGGAATATAATGAAGGTAAGAACATATTTTTATCAGAAGCATTTTATATTTAAATAAGTGAATAACAAAAGTAAAAGAATAGCAACCTATACAGATTGTTATTCTTTTTTTGTCTAAAAATGATTGTTGGAACCGATTAGTTGAACCGAAATTTATATGTTGGTAAGTCGGGAATTTTATGCTTAAGTAAAGGATGTAAAATTCTGGAAATAGTGTCAGACAGCAGGGGGTTGAAATGGGGATAATAAAAGATAGGTTAAAAGAATTAAATGATTATAAGAATATGTATGTCAATGAAAATCAAGTATCTAGAAATTTAATTGAGAGATACAAAGACAAGAGTAAGACAAATCAAGAATACTTAGACTTTAAGAAATCCGTAGTTTACATGCTAGAAAAAGTATTTGAAGAAGGTAAATCAAAAATAGTAGTTAAACCCAATAAAGATAGCACACAGCTATTTAGTATATTGGTTACTGATAAGGAATTTACGAGAATATACAATTGTAATGTAGTAAACAAATTACTTGAGATATCACCTGTATCTTTTTAGGTGGTGATGAGGATATGGAAAAACTTAAAAATAAAAATAGAATACTGGTATTAATATTAAGTGTATTAATAATATTTGGGAATTTTACAGAAGTATACGCCACAGAAACATTTGGATTAAGTGGACCTGAAGATTTAGATTTCGGGTGTGTAAATACATATAACAATTTATTATATGTTTCTGGAATAATAGCTGATATAGACCCTGCATTTTTAAAAATTATAATGTGTAAGGAAAGCAAGGGAGTACCTCAAATATCACCTAATAGTAATGGTACTTTTGATGCAGGCATAATGCAAATAAATGATGTTAGCGGTCAAGGATATAGTAAAGAAGAACGTAATAAAAATGCAGCATTGAATGTTTGGTTATCAACACAAGTAATAAAAGGAAAACTAGCCAATATAAAAAATGGTGATTTTGTAGGAGACAGTAAATACGGAGAAACAGTAAAGGAAGATGCATTTTCAATATTGTGGTTTTATAACGGTTATAGTAGTGGAAAGAATCTACCAACGTATGTAATACCTACAAATGATGAATATATTCAAAATACTCAACTTAGCACAATAAAAAGAGGACTATCTACAAATTCAAATTATAAGTCTGTATCAGCAAGTATAATGTTACCTCCACAATCATTGGTAGAAATAGGTACTACAAAATACATTGATTTTTACACAAAGTTGAATGACAATTATGAGAAATATACAGGTATAAAATTTGAAGATGAAGATTACAGTGATATGAGTATACCTACTGCAAACCGCTATGGTGGTATTTTAGGTAATGCATTGGGTACAGCGTCTTGGGTAAAAGAGACACCTGAATTTAGTGATGTAGATACAGATACTGAGTATTCAACTACAGTAACTGGAACAAGTGAATATAATCAAAAATTAGATTATTCATCTTATAAAATAACTAGAGCAGTAATAAAGGCAATATTTACTTTGATATCAATACTAGTTTACGGATTAATTATTCTTATGGTAACAACATGGGTATTGTACCTATTCTATTTTTTAGGGGTATTTCAAGTAAATAAGATAATGAAGAAAATCACACGGGGAAAACTAGATTGTTCAGACGAAGATATAGTTAAAGAATTGCTAATAGTAACAGCATTTGTTGCTGTATCAATAGCTTTAATAATAACAGGATTTTTACAGTCAATAGTAACACACATAACACTGTGGATAATGACAATAACATAATATAATATAACAAAATAAAAATAAGGAGGAAAAAAATTATGCTAGCTCAACAAGGTCTATATGATTTTTTACAAATACTTAATTCTCCAGAGATGTACCCTGATATAGCAGGGGCAGGATTCTTAATGAGTCCAATACTATCATTTGCATCATCGATAGTAGCTTATTTAGGAATAGCAGCATTGGTGTTCGTTCTTTTAAGAATAGGTGCCGACGTAGTATTAATGGCAGGCTTAGGAAGTATAATTTCAAATACTAAAGACACAGGGGCAATAGGTAGAGCAAAGGGTGGGTTCTTCTCATTCTCATCATTCAAAAATGGCGGAGAATTACCTCCAGATGCAGCAAGTTATCTTTCAAAATATGCTGTTAAACATTTGATAATGATAGCATTCATAGGTTTGATGATTTCAGGTCAATTGTTCCCACTAGCAGGTACATTAACAGCAACAAGTGGTGCAGTAATAGCTAAAATAGCAAATATAAATCCAGTACCTTATGTAGAAGCATTGGATATTTCACCAGATGCAATAGGAGCAGCATTTACGAAAAGTAGCGCTAAAAACTTAATGGAAGGTCATACTAGATATACTTCATATATGACAGCAGCATTACAGAGATTAAGTAGTACAGAAGAGATATCTAATGATGAATATAAAAAAATAGCAATATCTTATTGGAATGCATACTGGGCGGCAGAACAGTATTCAGTAGAAATAAAAGCACAATTAGAAGTATTAAAAGGTAAGGTAGACGCAGGAAATACAAAGTTATCTGATGATGAACAAACACTTAGAGAATACGACTATAATTCACACAATAAAAACGTAGATAATTTATTACTTCAAAATGGTAAGGATTATAGTACTATAAAAGAGGGAACTGTAGCTAAAAAACCTGCTAATTAATAAAAACAAAAATAAGGGACACATACAAATGTGTCCCTTTTTATTATCTTTAATGTATAAATTATTTGATGTTTTAATAAATTTTAAAAAATAAATTTGATTGGGAGGACTAATTATGCATGGAAAACGCGTTTTGTGTTTTTTACTGATATTTATAATATTATTTCAAGGCATCATTTACGGAATAGCATTAACACCTGGTATAAATAGAGTAGAAACACCTTTAATAAAAACACCTATATCACAGACAACTACAAAGGAAACACCTGCAACAGAAACACCTGCAACAGAAACACCTGAAAAAAAGAAAGCAGAATATGGTTTTCTTACACCTTTAATAACAGCAATACAGAATTTGATAGACCAACTAAGCGGCAAAAATGATAAAATAGTTGGGTATGATGAATATGTTTACAATGATGAAATATTCAAAAAGATGATTGAAGAAATGTTAAATGATGAGACATTGAATAAAGAGGATTCTTACTCTAAAATGTTTAAAGATACAACAGGGGAATCTAGAATAGCTCATTTTCCACTTCATGTGAAAGATAATCTTGACGCTTCATCAATAGCAGTTTTAGGGGAAGATTTTATCAGAGTAGACACTAAGAAAACAGGGTTAATTGTAATTGTACCTTGGAAGTTAGGGGTAGCAACATTGTATTCACAGTATTTAGAAGACGAATTTAAAATAAAAAATCCTAATTCTAATACACCTGAATCAGCAACTAGTGCTGAAGACAAAGATTTTTATACGTACATGAACTATTACATAAACGCTAAGTATTATGCAATGGGATATGATAAAAGTACTAATGCAGTAGGAATGGATAACTACGGAAATATAATAACAAATAAAGGCGATATAATAGTACCATTTTATATGAATACTTATTTCATAGACCAGATTGATAAAGCAGATGGCACTGATTCATTGGTTGTAGATAGACTAAAAGATGATACAATGATAAGTAAATTCAAAGGGTTTTCTAGTTATGATGGCGGACCAGTTGAATTAGAAGTAGCATTATTAAAAGATAGTGGAGAAACAGAAAAAGTTACAATAGAAACATCTAAAGCAGCTGAAACTCTTGGTTCTGAAGAAGGTAAAACTCAAGAGATGGTGGATTTCATTTACGAAAATTTTAAAGGGGCAATAGAAGAGTATAACGGTACAGTGTTTAGAAACGCTGAAGACAACCCTGAAAAAAGAGAATTATTTGAAGGAGAATCAGATTATGATTATCCGAACTTAAATGAAGACCCTATGGCACAATTAGATTTTAAGCTTAAAAGTATGATAATGACTGTATTAGAAGGCGGATTCGGAGAATTAATAACTCTTACTTGGGCATATTTAGTAAACGTAGCTTATCAAGAGTTATTTATAGATTTTTCATCAAGATACGTATTTAATACGTCAACTTTGCGAGATACTGGAAGTTATTATATGATAAGGAATATGTATTCGGCTATATCTATAGCACTTATATTATTGTTATTCATAATATCGTTATATAGATTTTTAGGTGGAGAATCCACAATAAGAAAAACTTTAGGCCAGGTAGCCATGGTAATACTGATATTTTTTATTCCATTTCAAGTATATCCTATACTGACTAATGTAGCTATGAATAAACCAGTTGAAAATATACTAAATGAGCAGATAAATCAGATAATGTTGATGGATAGATGGTTATACTTAGACAAAGAAAGATTTGATTCAAGAAAAGAATTATTACCTATAGAGTTAGTACAACAGAGTAGAGTATTTAGAAAATCAGATTTCAACTATAGTATAGCATTTAGAACAAGAGAACATATAGGAAATTTATACGGGGATACTCAGAATTTAAGTCAAATAAATAATTTTGGAGAGACAGAAGCTAAAACAAAAGCTAGTAAAACAGGTGACGACAGATACACAGTTAACGTAGAATTAGGTCATCTTATAGACTATTATAAATATAATACATCTGAAAATGAAAGCAGTGGAGATTCAACTTACACATTATTTGATTTCTTATTGAATAAATATTCTGGAGATTACAGCGGAATAACTGGATTTGCTGAATTTGAGATGTATGTAACAAGTGATTCTAAATCTAAAGATTATTCAACATTTAAATATTCAGCATTGAATAAAGATAGCATAGAAACAGAAGGGTTTATAAAAGCTTCTGAAATAGGTAAAAAGGTATTTGAGTATTATGATGATATAGAACAAGGTGAAAGTTTAACACCAACTAATTCATTTAATCCTAACGATATATCTGAAAGAGGAAGAATAATAACAGAGAAAATTGTATTCGACCAAACTAAGACAGGGCAAAACAAAGATGAAATATTAAGCAGATTACATGATGGTTTGATAGAATATGATGAAGACGGAAATATAATATATGACTATACAGAATTATTAGAATCTGGAGTAACAGTAGATGAAGCAGAAAGTGAGAGATTGAAAGATACTACATTGTTAATGCAGGATATGATTAATCCAAATTCAAAAGACAGTAGTCAAGCAGCTTCTGATACATTTATGATATATAACTTGTTGTATTCAATGGCTTATTCTAGCACAGAAACTATAAACAAAGCTGATAAAATAAATATAGGTAAGATGGCAGAAGAAATAAATAATGAAGTTTATGATTACTATTTAAATAATTTCTGGGATATAGAAAATACAAGAATAGCAGACGGTTCAGTTGGAGATAACTTATATAAAACAGCACTAAATGATTTACTGAAACTTAAAATAAGTTTTGAGATTACGGAAAGATTGTCATCAGGATATGGAAAATACTCATATCAAGATAGAATGCCTACGAATATAGATTTTGGAAGAGTACAAGGTGACGTATACTTAAAATCATTAGTTATTCCAATAAATGAGTTAGACCCTAGTAATAGGTCAACAGATACAGCAGCTTTATATGTAACCACAACAAAGAGTGCATTTACACACGTATTCTTCATAGCATTGATAATTATACTGGCTTTATACGGGTTGTTAAAGTTTGGAGTAGTAAGTATAGCAATTGTGCCAATAGCAATTTTTATGACAATATTTAAGTTTATAAGGCATAAAGAGAACGATGATTATATGGCAGCTTGGATAGGAGCAGGGTACATATTAGGTATATTTGGAGCAGTAAATTTAGGGTTAATTGGAATAATGACAGTATTAATACAAGGGCTTAATACAACAGTATCATCAGATTTATCAGGTGGTATGAATATGTTTAGTTCATTTGTAACTGTAATAGTGACACTAGCATATATGACAGTAACATTCAAATTTATATTAGTTCCTACAGTTAAAATAGCAGCACAAAATATGGGTGACTTAGGCGCATCACAATTTAACAACATAGCTAAGAATGTTACAGATAGAGTTAAAGATTCAGTAGCAGGTAGGGCAGCATCATATGCATACAAAGGATTTATGAAGTCTAGAGATGAAAATAAACCTAAAACAAAAGAAGAAGCACTTAAAGATAAGAAGAAAGATTTAGGTTTAGGCAGTAATACAGAAACTGGAGAAAAATATAAGAGTAACAAAGAGTTAGTTAACAGAGTAACTAAGGAAGGCGAAGTTGAAGGAACTGGTGAAGTTAAAGAAGGCGGAGTAGCAGAAGATATAGCTAAAGCAGGGGCATCAAGAAAGGGAGGTACTAAAGGAACTAAACCAATTAAAACAGATACAGTTGAAGGCACAGTAAAACCTAAAAATACAATTAAAACATCTAAAGAAATAGCTGAGTCAGTGTTGGCAGAAAAATTAAAACAAAGATTAGACGACGCTAAGATTCTTAAAAATACTGGAAAGGGTAGAACAATAAAAGGTGATAAAGTTGATGTAGTACAGCCAGACGGTAAGATAAAGACAGAAGCGCTTACAGAATTAAGTGCAAAAGATGCAATGGATGTAGAAGAAGAATTCGGTGCAGAAAATAAATCACTAGGTAAAGAGTTAGCTAGAAACTTCAATAATATTGAGAAATTAAAAGCAGGAACAAAAGAGAAGAAAGTATTTACGGATATGTCAGCTGAGGATACTACAATATTTGAAGGTAACTCAGATAACATAGAAACAATAGCAAGAGATTTAGGAAGAAATAAAGTTGAATATGAAGTAAAAAGGAATAAAGACAATAAATCAACAATTAAAGTTAAAACTAGTGCATTACCTGAAAATAATAACTACTCAGAAATCGAGGGAGTAGAACAGAATGGATATAGAGATATGACAGTTAAATATGATAAGAAACTTATAAAGTCATCTAAGAACTGGTTAGGTGAAAATGATACTTTAATTGAAAATGATGACAATACTATGACAATAAGAAAAGGTATTGATGACGATTCAAGTACATTAGCACAAGATAAACATGAATACACGAGAATAATAAATGAAGAGGCATCTAAGTTAAAACTAGACACTAGTGAAGAAGCTGTGACATTTAAAGGAACTAGTCGTGAGTTGAAGAGTGTAGCTTATATGGCTGAAACAGCAGGAGAGCAAGAGTTAGCTAATATGATTAGAGCAAACTGTGATTCTGGTGAGTTAGAGTTGTCTAGTAGCGACTATAACAAGATTAAAGAAAAAATAAATAATGTGGGTAATGGTTCAGAAAGTATATTGGGAGAAAAGAAATACATAATAGATAGTATTTTACGAAACAACCCAATAAAAACAGCTGAAGAAATAGAGTTAGAGAAAAAAGATTACATTAAAAATAAAATAAACAGTACTATAAATAGTGTTGGAGAAGAAGTAAAAACATCATTTAAAAACAGAATACAAGAATTAGCAGAGCTAAATAAGAAGAATAAAGGAGAATAGTCATGGATGATAAAGTTTTTATTCCTTTGTCTATTGAGAGTACTTCAGTAAAAAGACAGAATTACTTTACATCGGGGTCTAAGGGGTTAATATTGGTATTATCAATAGTACCAGCATTTATATGGATTCCATATTTAACCTCTTTAACAAAGGGAAGTATAATGGGTATGATATTGGGAACACTATCATACCTGATAGTATTCAGTTTTGTACTGAGATTCACTATATTTGAAGAGGGAAGATTTAGACAAATATTTTACAGTTTGAATGAGAACAAAGTAAGTAGTTATAAATACTTTTGGGGAATTGATAGAATAGACGATAATGGTATTATACACTACAGTTATGAAGGAAAAGACAGTATAAGAAAGGCTTTTGTAATAAAATTAATAAGGGGTAATATAGTAGGTAAAGGCTCATCATATGCTAGAGACTTTAGAGAAACAATGAGAAAAATAAAGTCATTCATATTAGGTAAGGGAGTTATAGTAGAAGAAATACAATTGTCTTCAAATAAAGGAACACCTGAAAATATAAAACATATGTATAGAAACGTTAAGAAGATAAAAAATCAGAAAGCTAAAGAATTAGCACAAGACCACGTTAATAATATAGCATTCATGGCAAGACATAGTAAACAACTAGAGACAGTGTATTTAGTGATAATATTTGAAGACGCATTAAAGTTCAAATTTATGGAAAGTATGTCACAGACCATAGTATCTATAGCAAAGTCTTCTGGGTTTTTCAAAATAGCTAAACAAATTGAAAAGTATGAAGTAGAAAATTTCATAGAAGACTATTTAGCAATAAGGGGAATTAAATCTTTTGAGTTTCCTAGTGAAATTAAACCATTTGATAATTATTGTACTGTTGAATCATTGTATGACAGTGATGGAAATGAAGAGTGGTTTGATAAAGAATTAATATATAAACAAATAAAAGAATATAAAGGTACAAAATTTGGTAAACTTGTTGAAGAAGAACAAAACATAGAAAATGAAATTTCTGAGGAAATGAAAAAAGAAGAAGCTAAGCAATCTAAGAAAGCTAAGAAAGTACACAATAAGTTGAGTAAAGGTAGAATGGATAGAATAAACGCATATTTCGACGAAGATGAAGATGAGGACGAAGATGAAGACAGCAAGGAAGACGACAACGAGATAGAAGAAGAGAAAGAACAAGAGATAGAACAAGAGAAAGAATAAATAAAATTTGAAGGAAAAGAAATGAATATAGAGGTATTTAAGAGTACACAACAGTTGAAAGAAGAAGGAAGATTTAAAGCACCTATATACTTAGGCAACGAAGTTAGAAACAACAGTCATGTAATATTAGATAATGATGACATAACAAGTATGTTGATATGTGGGATGACTGGAACAGGTAAAAGTTGGGCATTATACAATATATTATATAATGCAGTATTGAATAAGAATAAGTATATAATAATGGACTACAAGAAAGATTACATTAACAGTAAGTTGTCTGAACTTAACCATTCATTAGGTTACTATACAGAACCATCAAAATATATAAACGTATTAATAGGAATAGAAGTTGAATTAGAAAAAAGATATGGTATAATGAAAGAACTGGGGGTATGTAGATGGGGCGAATTAGCTAATAACAAAGAAGTAATGAAAAACCATCACGTCACATTCATAGTAATAGAGGAATTAGGGACTGTAATAAACACACTTAGAGATAAAGGATTGAACAAAGAATTTGTATCAACACTAACAAGTTTAACGAAACTGTGTAGATGTGCAGGTATAAAGTTTATATTGATAACACAAAGAGCGATAGAAAGAGATTTACCAATGACGTTGTTAAATGAGTGTTCAGTAAAACTATTGTTTAAGCTACCTGACAATGATTTAGAAAGAATGGGTATAGATGTTAAACACAAAGTTGACGGAGTTGGAAACGCTATACTAGTAACTATGAAGAATGAGATAATAACGTTAAAAGCGAATAAAATTGCAGATAATGAAAAGGGTTTATTAGAAATAATAGAAAGTTTATAATTTACGAAATGATATAATAGACTTCTTTAATTAGAAGTCTATTATATCAAATTAAAATAAAGACAGGGGAAAATTATGGGTTTATTAAAAAAGAAAGACAAAGAACCTAAGAAAGAGAAATTAGATAGCGAAATAGATATAATAAGAAAAAATAAGAAGAAATCAAAAGAAATAAATGAGATAGATGAGATAAGAGATAATCATAAAAGAAATAATAAAAAGTTAGGTATATTTGAGTTCTATATAGAGCTGTTGTTTGCTCTTATTAGTAAAGGTAACTTAAACAATCCTAAACCAGAAGTAGTAATTCCTGAAGGATATTTTTACTACTCAACTAATAAGATATTTACGAAAGACAAAGTTAAAAAAGTTTTCTTTATAGACGAATTTCCTGGAGGAGTTAGCCAAGACTTTGTAAAAGATTTAAAGTTTGAATTAAAGGGTTTATGCGAAATAACAGTAATAGAACGTGCAGAGCCTTATTACTTTGATAGAAACTCATATGCAGTAAAAAGAAGAATAAACATATGGAAACAAAGAACTGATGCATATTTAGAAGAAGAATCTAATAGAGACTCCTTAGAAGAGTTATTTAACGGAAACAAAGGTGAAGAATATTTTGATAGAAACAAACGTATGATTAAGTCTTGGCAATGGGTAAATGACACAGAGAAGGACAGAGATAACTTCTGTAGGTTTTTTTTAACAGTTGAACTTGTTGCAAGTAACATATTAGATTTACAGAAAGCTGAAGGAATATTCAAAAATTATATGGAAAATAATGGGGTAAAAACCGGAACAATATTTATTCAGACAAACGAGTACTACAAAGCATTTTCTGTAGCAGGAAGAAACGAAAACAATATGTTAAAGAAAAGAAGTAAAGGTATGATATTATCAGATAGAATAATAAGTCGGTTCGCAGATACACAAGCAGGATTATCAGGAGATACAAATGGTCTATACATGGGAACAGATGTTATAACAAATTTACCTATAACATATGATGTGAAGTCTGGTTCAGATGCTGTAGTATTCTTATTAACAGCATCAACAGGTGAAGGAAAGTCCGGCGCAAGTAAAACATTATTAACACATCTTGAAATAGAAAATTTATGTACAATAATAGTTGACTATGAAGGTGATGAATACACAGCAATAGGACAAGAACATGATGCTCAGTTTGTTAGTATGAGTGACGGTAGTTCATATTATTTTGATACTACTGAAATAGGTGATTTAACAGGAAATGAATTAATAGACGAAGCATTAAAATCAGAAGCTATAAGTACAACAAAGTTAGTATTTGATGTGTTAACTGATTATAAAAATGGTATGAATCATTTCGAAGTATCACTGTTTAATGATATGATTTTACGAGTTTACGCTAGTAGAGGGGTAACAGATGACCCTGAAACTTGGAAAAATTCTAAGGGTTGTTCATATGAAGATTTATACAGAGAACTTACAATAATGAAAGATGAAGAAGAGTATGAACACATAAGAGATAACATAGAAGAATTCATAATTAAATTAAGACTATACTTTGATGGTAACATTTACTCAGGAATATTTAAGAACAGAATATCTATAAATGACTTGTTAGGTCATAAAAATATAGTATTCTCATTCGGTATGAGAGGTAAGACAGAAAATACTATAGATGCTCGTTCATTAGCATTAAGACAGTTATTCGTTGGATATATAACAATATTGATTTGTAATTATAATAAAACAGTATTAAACAAATTAACATATGTTGCTTGGGAAGAGTTACAACGTTACTTAAATAACGAAGCTTCTGGAAAAATAATCAATGATATAGTATCTGGTGGACGTAAGAGAGGTATGATAGTATTCTTAATTACAAACTCACCATTGCAGATATTAGACATAGCAGAAGATGATACATCAGAATTGTCAGCTCATACAAAAGCTATTAAGTCAAATATTAAGGGGTATATAGTAGGAAGATATCCTAATGAAATAACAGAAAAGATTATTAAATGTGTTCCACAACTTCAAGTATGTGCAGATGAAATGAGATTAATAAATACAGATGACTCATTTAAACATTGTTTCTTATTAAATTACAAGAATGAGTATAACATAGTTAAGTTTGAAATTCCTGTAGATTTATGGGATTCACCTCTGTATGTAACAAGAAAAGACCAAGAAGATGAAGAGTAAAATGATTAAAGTAAAGGTTGTGGACATATGGACAACATGGAAAATGAGCATATAAACAAAGAGCGTGAGGATAAGCTTAGAAACATAAATAAAGACAATGCAAAATATGATGATTGTGGAAATAGAATAACTAGTAGACAATGGACTACAGGTGCTGACGGTAATGAAACTTATGTTGAAAAAGATAAATACGGAAATATTCTGAATGATAAAAAAACAGACAAAGATAAGAAAGAATTTACAACTTCAAATAAAAAGATAGGTAAGAAGAAAGATAAAAATAAAAAAAGTGATACAGAAAAAGAAAATAAAAATAAACAGGGTAAAACTAAGAAAGAAGAAAAAAGGGATAGGGGTAAAAGAAAGAAAGAGAAACAAAAGAAAGCAAAAAATACAGCTTTAGCTGTAATAAATACATCAACAGCAATTAAAGTTGCAATAGTATTTATGGCTACACATTTAGTATTCACATTAATTGTAGGAATAATCACAGTATTTATGATGATGGCAGTATTGACAGCAATAGGTGAAACAACTGGAGAATATTCAGAAGATTATACAGCTAGTGCTAATATATCAAATGGGACAGGTACAATACCTTATATAGATGGTAAGTACAAAGTAAATATGCCAATAAAAGAATCAACAAGTATGACATCTAAATATGGTTTAAGGTATGTCAAAGATTTGGGAATGAACTTTCATAATGGTGTAGACTTTGGAGTACAGAGAACATCTCCTGGAACAGATGTATATTCAGCATTACCTGGAACAGTAGTTAAAGTAGTTAGATGGTCAAATCCACCTTCAAGTATAGGTGTTGGAGGAAATAGAAAACTTGAAGGAGAGGCAAGTAAAGGACAATATGTAGTTATAGAGCATAACGTAGAAGATTTTAAAATATATACAATTTACATGCATCTATACAGAATAAACGTAGATGTTGGAGATAGTGTAGGAAACAATGATGTTATTGCAATAGCAGGAAATACTGGAGCATCAACTGGACCTCATTTGCACTTTGAAATAAGGTCAAAAAGTCAGAGTGGACAAACATTAAATCCTGAGAAATACATTTATTACGGAAACTAAAATAACATAGAGAGGGAACAAATGAATAAGAAAATAATATTATTAATATTGACATTGATGTTAACAATTACTGGGTGTAATGGTACAACAGAAAATGGAGATAAAGAAGAAGCAGAAGTTAGTACAGATGAATATATAAATATGGCAAATGAGATAAATACTCAAATAGGTAATAACAATGACTTCGAACAATTAAAGTTCGAATTCGATAATTTAAAAGGGAATATGACAGATAAGGTTTATGATAACAGTTTTGATTTAAGTGTGTCTTATACAGCAAGTACATTTCTAATAGAAGGGTACGAAAAAGTAGGTTATGAAGTAATTGAAACGATAGTAAATCAAACACAAGATGAAGAAGGAAAAGTAATAGTAAACGTATATGTGGCATATAGTATGTCATTAAGGGCACCTGAAGGAGTAATAGAAAGTGGTAGTGATGTGTTTGAAGTAGGTAAATTAAACAAGTTTGTATTTTCAAACGGTAAATTAACAGACTTTCAGATAGTATTATAGTTGTACAAAACTGTACTAAATTAATTTACAAGTTTGTAATGATATTTGTATTTTTATTTAGCAAAATAATAACTAATTTTAAAGGAGAACTGATATGTTAAATGTAGCACTAGTTGGAGGGTCTTCTGTAGGGCAAATGAAAGAAAGATTTACAAGTGAATCTTTCAATTTATCTAAAACATTTGCATTTGTAGATGACTTATTTAAATCATTAGACGAAAGTTATGGAGAATTCTTAGAAATAAATACATTCATAGTATTACAATATGGATTCAACAATAACGCAGAATTAATAGAACAGATACAAAGTACACAAGAAGTAGTAGATTCATTAAATACAGACGCAAAACTGTATTTCGTGATTAAAAACCAAGATGATTTCAATAAATGCAAAAGTATTCCTGGGATAATAGTATACCCAGAAACACATATATTATTCGTTGAGGATATTACAGCAGCAGATTTTGAGAAGGTAATCGGAGGAGTTCTTGATACACAGGGATTATACATAGTAAAAGAGCAAAAGGTAGAAATTTATGATGAACCTGATGAAGATAAATTGCCAGAAGACATATTTAAACAAGAAGAGGAAGAAGAAGAGGAAGAGGAAGAGGAAGAGGAGATAGTAAAGAAACCTAAGAAAAAGTTTGGTAGAAAAAAACTTTTGCATAAACCTAAACATGAACCTAAGCCTGAGCCTGAGCCTGAGCCTGAGCCTGAACCTGAACCTGAACCTCAATATAATGAAAATAATTATAAATTCAGAGGAATAATAGCTGTAACAGGGAATCATGGAGTAGGTTCAACAACAATAGCAGCTAACATAGCTGAAATATTTGCTTATAATGGTAATGCAACAATGCTAATGGATATGGACTATAAGAAGAGAAACATGCCTTTCTTATATAATGAGTTTAAGGATGGAAGAAACATTAAAGAAGCTACTCAAATGGGGATACTAGCAGCATTGAATAATTCAGATGATATAACTAACTTAGGAGTAGTAGTAAAAGACAATTTAGTGTTGTTAGCTTCTGGAATAGATAAAGATTGTTTTCCTAAGAAGTTTGCAGATAAAGGTGAAGAAGAACTATTTAATTTCAGTAACATGTTAGAAATGTTAGGAAATGCTAAATCAGAATTTGATATAGTAGTTATAGATTTACCTTTTGAATACATAAATAACAGTCCTGAATTGATAATGCTAATAGATAAATTTGTTGTACCTGTAGAAAATAATGTGGTATCTATATATAATACATTTGAAGGAACTTTTAAGGGTATAAGAGAAAAAAGTCCTGCTACATATAAACAATTATTAAATAAAATGTATGTGATAGTGAACAAGTATAATGAAATGTCAAAAATGGGAAGAAAGAAATTTACAGCTGAATTATTATTAAGTGATTTCTTATTGATAGAAAATAAAAACATTAAATTAGCAGGTTCAATATATTATGACAACATATTTGCGACACAATACAACGAGAATAAAAGGGTTGTAGACTTAAATAAAAGTTTGTACCAAGAATTTAATGACATAATAAACAATATATTGTCATTATAGAATAAAAGTGTTGGGGGACACAATAAAATTCTAAGGAGAGCATGATATGTTTAGAGAATGTGAATGTGGGAATATGGTTAATACTGAAGAATGTCAAAAATGTGGTAGGATTTACGATGTTGTAATAAGTTACAATGAAGAAAAAACATTAAAATCAATAAAAAGATTTATAATAGATAATTCTAGTGTAGTATCATTTTCAGAATATTGGAAATATTATTACGATTGGGACGGTGCAGGAGAAGGAACAATACAGGCATATTTAAATGATATAAACAGTCATAAGAAACAAGTAGATAAATTTTTAGATAGTTTCAAAGATAAGGAATTATTTGAAATGAGAGAAAAAATAATTAAAGAAAAGAAACACGACATAGCAGACGAAATACTTAGAACAATGGGGTACGTATTTACGAAAAGCTAAAGTTAAACAGAGGTGAACGCATTGGATATTATAAATAGGAATGGAAGAAAGTTAATATTAGGGAGATTCTTAGAATTAGATGAAAACGATATAAGAAGATGTGATTCTAAATTAACGTCATTACCTCCTGCTAATAATAAAATAGATAGAGCAAATATGGCACTTGCTGAAGGCATACCTTTTGAATATCTTGTGGATACAGGTATAATAATAGATAAAGATGATGTGGGAAGATTGAGCATATCAACTGATGGGGCATTAGAAATAGGTGATTACATAAGATATAAGAAAAACCCTAAATCCTTAGAAAAAGTAATGGTTTACGTAATAACAAATGATTTAGATGAATTACAATCGTTCACTGAAAAATTAAGTGTAGAAAAAGTAGAATTTGGATATGTTACAGGTAGTGATGATTTAGACGAAATATTGTCTGATGAATCACTAGTTGAAAAACCATTAAACTTTGTAATAACAGAAAATATAAGCACAGAACTTGTGGAAATTACAAGGGAATTGCATAAAAGTTTACTAGAGGCAGAACTGAAGTTTACGTTTATAGATTTGATGGGAATATTAAATATAACAGAAGGTGTATTCAAATTACATGAATACACCGATAAAATTAGTAAACTTATACAAAATGAAAAATATACTGTACTTAGAAATATAAGTGATGATAGTGAAACAAATTCTGGAGAAAAAATAATAGAGATAGATAAAAACGGTGATGATTCAAGTTCAGATGAAAAGGAAAATACAGGAGAAGTTACAGGAGAAGTTACAGGAGAAATCCAAGAAGAAAATGTAGAAAAAGTTATTGAAGAAACTGTTGAAGTGCATGAAACTGTAGAAAATAAAGATTTAGCATTAGCAAAAAATAAAACAGAGGAAGAACTACAGCAGGAAAAGGAAAATGGAGAAGCAATATTAGAAGCTGTAAGAAATGAATTAAAAACTAAATACGAAAGACAAATAAACAGCTTAGAAGAAGAAATACAGTTAAAATTAAAAAATATAGATAGTTTAAATAATAGACTTAAAACAACGATAACTAATTATAACGATGAGTTAGAAAAGAATAAAGATTTACGAGATAAGATGCAGGAGATAAAGAAAGAAATAAATGAAACAAGAGAAGCTAATGCATACTTGAAAGAAACTAAAGTTGAATATGACAGAATAATCGGAGATTATAGAAGACTAATTAGTTATGAGAAAGAAAACGAAAATAAGATAGATGAGATAATAAACGATTATACAGAGAAGATAAATGGATACACAGAATTAATAGGGAACTACGAAAAAGATATAGCTGAAATAAAGGAAGAATATGATAAACTAATTTTAGTGTCTAATGCTAGAGAGCCAAGTAAACTTGTAAATTATTTGACTACAGTTGAAACTAAAATCATATATTTTAATATGATAGATGAGTTATTATATTTTAATACAATTATATCAGCACTTTACTCTAAGTTAAAATCAAAAAGTAAAGTGTTAATTATCTTAATAAAGGATTTACGACCTATTGAGAGAGAGGATTATTCAGACTGGGGAACATTGGAAAATCCTAAGGATAAAATATTAATTAAGGAAATAGATATAAAAGCAGTAAAATTAATAGAGGACATAAGCAAGGAATATGATTATATAATTGCTTTAGACTACGCTTGTGAAGATAGAATGTTTATAAAAAGTACAGAAACAGATATTTATGATGTAGTTAAGAATAAGAAAAGACAAGAAAAACTTGGATACAATAATATATTGATATCTCCTACAGATGATTCATTCATAGATATTAAATTTGATGAAAAAGTATACAATAAGAAAAATAGTGTGGCAAAAAAAATATATATAAAAATAAACAAAGGAATAGAGAAATTCTTTGCAGAATTTGAGAAAAGAGATAAAGCTAAGAAAGAAGAATTAAAGAGGTTAATAAAGGAAGAAGGAATAAAAAGTAAAATAAAGACAAAGGATATAGTTGAGGACCTAGAAGAAAAGGACGGTGAAGAATAATTGATAATAGTTGTAACAATATTTATGTTATCATTATCATATGCTTTAGCATTTAAAGAAGACTTTCCAAAAGTAATATTAACTAGGTCTTTAGTTAGTATATTGTTTATTCTGGCCATATTAAATGTTAGAATAATATTGAAAGCAATAATATTAATATTTACGGGATTATAAATTGACAGAAAGGGGGTAAAGGTAAGTGATAGATTTAACTAGAGAATTACCAAAACCTATTAGAAAACAGTTTCTAGAAAAAGTATTAAATAAGACTGATGTGTCTGATATTAACGGTATAGAAGATTTACAAGATTTAGACGTTGAAGAACTGGAAGCAATGCTTGCTGAAATGGGTGGAGCTGACACAAGTGGATATAACGTACTTGATACCTCGAATATGAAAGAAAGTAATGTGGCAAGTACAGAAGGAATGAATATAGCTACAACAGAAGAACCTGAAGAAAGAGAAGAATCAGAAGCAAGGAAAAGAGAATTCTACGAAAAATATGGGTTTGAAGATGGGTGGTGGATAAAGAAAGATGCTAGACTTCAACCAATAATTCCTAAGTTTGAAACAGAAGACTTTTTTAAAAATTTAGTAATGGCACCTTATTATTTAGTATGGTTTACAGCAGAATCTATTAAAAGACGTTCATCAGATAACAAACCTGATTTAACAGTTTATTTTAATAAACTGTTTTTGGTGTCAGCAATAACTTCTTTAGTATCATTAATAGGTTGGTTAATTTATGATTTAAAATTCATAGCATCTATGTCAGCATTATTCTTAGTTTCTATAATAATGGCAGGGGTAAGTAAATTTTATATAATTAAAAATACTGTAGAAGAGCCAGACCCTGACGAATTACTTGGTGAAATAGACAAAATAGAAATAGATGAAGATGAAGAAGTTCCTGAAGAGGAATGTGAAGAAGAGGGAGAATACTATGACGATGAAGAAGAAGAGTGTGAGGATGAAGAATACGTAGTAGATGATAAAGAATTATCTGAAGAAAAACGTAGAAAAGAATACTCTGAAAAATTAGCAATACCTCAAAAGATAATAAATGCAGATTCATCTGAAAAAGAATTTAATAAGATACTGTTGAAAGCATATAAAAATTCATCTAGTTTGAGAGATGAAGATTCTACAGATAGAGAAGACATAATATATTCAATGAGAGAATATGTATTCTGTAATAATCCTGACTTCTCAGATTTGAAATCAATTTCAAAAGATAGCATACTTTATAAAAATATATCATATTTGACTTGGGAGGGAATGAGAAAAATAAAACCTCAATTAACATTTACGGGAGATTATAAAATGAACGTTAAATCCGTAAAAGAAAGTCAGATATATTATAGAATAGAATTTTCAATCACTGGACCTGGTATAAATATTAAAGAGAATGACATAATGTCAAACATGATAACTATAATGAACATATTTAAAGCACATGAAGCAGACAATGATGTTAGTATAAGTGCATCATTTTATTCAGACTCTATTATATTAAAAATAATGAAAGTTGATAATACAATAATAACTTGGGGAGACGTTATAAGATACTATGATACAGAAAAAGATAAAGGAACTTTTGATGAATATTTAAGAGAGAAGTATGATTTACCAATAATGGTTGGTCTACAGAACGAAGAAGTTCCATTTATATTTGATGTTGGTAATAATACAAATATAATGATAGCAGGTTCATCGGGTTCTGGTAAGTCATGGGCTGTTTATAACTTAATATTTAATATAATAATACAATCACATCCTGGAGATGTAAACTTTATTATACTGGACCGTAAGAAAGATGTTCAGTACAAAACATTGGCGAGATTACCTCATGTTATAGGATTACACAGTGACGAACAACATTATATAGATGTTATAAAAGAAGTTAAAATAGAACTAGAACGTCGTAAGAACATAATGGATAGAGTTGGAGTATCTAAATGGCAAGATTTACGAAAGTCAGTAAAAGATGATGCTGAAGCATTACACAAATTACCTTGGTTATTTGTTGTAATAGAGGAAATGGCAGCAACACTTGCAGGATTGGAATTAGCAAGTAAGAAAAAAGAACCTAGAGAAGAGTTTATAAGTAGTTTAGTTGAAATAGCAAAGCAAGGTCGTTCTTGTGGAATAAGATTAGTAGTCATAGCACAGAGAACAACAGATAATGAATTACCGAGAGCAATTGTATCAGAGTGTAGTGTTAGGTGGACATTTAGACTTGATATTAGGGACTTAGAAAAAGTTGAAATGTATAACTCAACAATAAGTCCTCCGAACAAAATAGGTATGTCATTATTTGCATCAGAAGAAACTGGTAAACAACCTGTATCAATTAAAGCATTAGGTATAGGGGGTAAGGACGATAGACAGATATTGAACTTAACAAGAATGCTAGCATTTGAGTGGCAATCAAGACTTACAGATGAAGAAGCTTTACGAACTATGGTATCATTTAAATACACAGATAACAGAGCACCTAGAAGAGAAGAAGTATTAAATGATTTAATGAATAAAGAATATTTTGAAAAAGATATAGACGGAGACAGAGTTATATCTGCAATAGGTGAAATTGACGGTGATACAGTACCACAAAAGAATAATAATAAAGTGGTAAGTAACGGAAGTAATCAAGTATTTAAACAAAACACAAACAGTAATGAAAAGGATATACTAGTAAGTATAAGAAAAGGAAACGTAGTTAAAAATAATGAAAATGTAGAGCCAGAACAAGGATTAGAAATAAGAGGAACAGGTGAACGTGTTAATGTTATAGACGGAAGATATGAAAGAAGACGTGCTATAGTAGAAGACATAAAGAAAAGTCAAGAAACAGGAAGTAGTAAAGTATCTCCTATGATGGGATTTGGAGGAAGTAAGCCTGTTAAGAAGATAGAAGATAAAAAAGAACCTGTAAAAGAAAAGGTTATAGTACCTGAATTAAGCATAGAAGATGAAATAAACAAAGTGTTTGTAGAAACTCCTAAGGGAACTAAAAAGAAACCTATAAGTCAATTTGTGTTAGAAATAGGGGAAGGACCTCACAGCAACAAAGTGAAAAAGGATGAATTGAAGAAATACTATACAGCACCTGAAATAAAAGATGCACTCGCTAACTTAGAAATACTTGAAGAAGACGATTATTATATGGCGTAACTAAAGAAGTTTACGAATTAGTATTTGTGTGTATAGTTTGAATTTAGTTGTACTTTTTTGTACGATTGATAAAATTATACACATTTTTTATTTTAAGGGGGATTTAAAGTTTTGAGACCAAAAAGAAAAAGAGAAGTTGAATTGTATAACAATTTTTATTTGAGAGGGTCATTAACAGACCAGCAAATTAAGTATATAGATAAATTATTACAGATGGACAAGGTATATAAACTGAAAGATATTATACCTCGTTCGGCAGAAGTGTTTAAAAGAGATTGTGATGATATAGTATTATTGGATAAGCAAACTATTGCGGTTGGACTGTCTTTTTTAAATCCATACTCATTTATCGGAGATAAACCTGGTTTGGGTAAGACAATAATGAGTGCAGCTTCATATGCTCAGTACAGACTTAAACATATGGAGAATGGTGGAAAATTAATGAATATGTCTAAGTTACTTGTAGTAACAGACAATAACCATACACTAGGTATGGAAAGAGAATACAGACAATGCGGAATAAACCTCATACCTCTTTATGGAGGCTCAGCTAAGATAGCAAAGGATTTAAAGAATTTTAATTTATTAGACCCAACAGTTGATGGAATAGTAACATCTTGGGATTCACTAAAAGTAAATTCATTTCTAGAATTTTATATGGAATACGCATGGGCACTGAGATACGGAATATGGGATGAAACAAGCACATTAAAAAGTACATCTACTAAATTATATCCTGTAGCTGATAAGATGGCAGCTAGTATGGATAATGGAGTATTTTTAAATGCTTCACCATTCGAAACAAGTATAATGGATATGTGGAATCAGTTTGCGATATTAAATCCAACTATAATTCCTACTAAGAAATTTGTTTATGATAGATATACAGTAATGGGACAAGATAGTTGGTTTGTAACAGAGTATGTAAACACTGGTGGTGTATATACACCTCAGAGAGTTAGAAAAACAGCTTATAGATTATCTGATTACAAAAATCAAGAGGAATTAAGACAGAAATTGAAATATCACTACATAGCAAGAACAAAAGCAGACTATAGTGATAATTTACCTGATAAGATTTACAGATTATGTCCAGTAACTATGACAGGCAAGATGAATAAAGAGTTGGGTGACAGTCATCATAATTATAGAGAAATATTAAATAGTCCAGCAACATTAAATAAAGCAAATAAAATAACAACTACAACAGTTCCAAAGTTAGCAGAATTAGTAGATTTAGTTCAAGCTATATATGCTGAGAGACCTGTAATATATGTTTATAATACAGAAGCTCAAAAAGCAATATCAACAGAGTTAAAGAAGTTAAATTTAAGAGTAGCAATAATAAGTGGACAGTTAGACGGAGAATATGAAGAAACTAATAGTGAAGATAAATTTACAGTATCTGAGAAAGACAGACTTCAAATATTAGATGACTTTAAAGATGGTTATTATGATGTGTTAGTAACAAACATCAAAAAAGCAGTTAGTATTTATGGTTCAAACGCTATGGTATTTTACGATATACCAACAAATCCTCAAATAACTTATCAAGTTATGGGACGTATAGATAGAAATAATTATAAAGACGATAAGTCATATTATTTCATGGTTTATATGAATTCACCTGAAATGCAGAACATAGCAGAGTTAGCATGTTTCAGAGAAGAACACAGTAGTAAATTTACTGGACAATATGAAGATGTATATAAACAGTTAATTAAACAGATAGAGAACTACTTGTAAAATAAAGCAGAGGAAAACGGAGGAAAACGGTGGGACAAGAAGATTTCGGACTAAATAAAAAAGAATACAAATGTGATATTTGTAGAGATATCGGAAAAGTTAAGAAAAACGGTAAAATAGTTGATTGCGAATGTAAAAGAAACAAATTACCTGAGTTAATTGATGAAATAGTATTTGAAGGAAAGATAGACAAGTATGTTCCTGAACAGTACAGAAATACCACTTACGACATGAAATTAGTTTTGAATAGTAACTTATTACCTCCAGAGTATAAGAAAAATCCTGAAGTTATAAATTTCTTAAATACTATGCAGAAACTATATAGTATGATGGTAATAGGGAATAAATCAAATTATAGTTTATTTATAAGCTCACCTCAAAATATGGGTAAGAATCACTTAGTTTACGCATGTTTAGAATCGGCTTTAAAGATAGGAAAGACAATAGCACCATATTTAGATTCTTTAAAAATATACGGAATGATTTATAATTATTGGGAACAGAATGATGGCATAGTAAACAAATTAGAGAATGCAGATATATGTTTTATAAAGCATTCAACAGGATATACAGATTCAAAAGTGAGTATGCAAGGAATAAAAGTTATAGTAGACAGAAGAGCACGAAACGGTTTACCTACATTTGTAGTTACTAGAAGTGGATTAAGTTATTTAGAAAAAATCGACCCTTATATAACCGAATTCATAATAAAAGGAAACTACGGAGAAAGTAGAGTAGACTATGATAGATTAAGAGTAGTTGAAGCACCTTTCTTATTCAAGAAGACTGAGAAGAATACTAATACTAAGAAAAACTGGAGTTGAGATAATGGGTTTAGAAAATACAGTAATAACAGAAAATGAGATATTTGCGTCAATTATAGCACCTGACGATTTGGATAATGAAACAGCAAAAGAAGTGATGGGAAATATAAATTCATTATTCGGCTCATTATCTCAGAACATATTTACGAATGAATACTTTGCAATATTCCAAGCAATAAAAGATGCAAAAAGATTTAACGTAATACTTAATTCAAAGCACTTTAATCAGATAATGATTTCAAATATAGAGAAGTTATTAAAATCACCTAATGTTATAGTTACTGACTTTGCATCAGATGAAAATGACTTACAGATGGTTAAGGAAGAATTTATAGAGTTATGTTGTACAAGATATGAAGAGTTACAGCAAATGACAGTTGAATCAAATAGATTTAAATATAACTTATATTTATATTTACAAGAATGGGCCTCTGAACAGTTTAGAGATTTATATGCTAAGGCATTTAAAATAACAACTGAGGGGTTGCAAATAGGTAAAACATTTTTGCAAGGACCAAAAGATTCATATGAATATTATAATAAAAAAGCAGCTGAGATATTAAGAACATCTGAATTTGAAGAACAAAAGATACCAACTATAACAATTTCAAAAGAAGGTTATGCAGATTACTTGGAAAGACAGAAAGACCCTATGAGACTTGAAAAAATATCTTATACTGGTATGGAATTTATTGATGAAAGATTGGGTGGATTTTTACGAAACGAAGTTGTTGTAACATTGGGACCTCCTGGAGGAGGTAAAACAAGATTAAACGTTAATATAGCTTATAACGCACTTGTAAATGGACACAGTGGATTATACTTTGCACTAGAGAGCAAGCTAGAAAGAACTGAAGCATTGTTCATAGCTAAACATTTAGCTAATAAGTTCGGAATATTAGACGTAGATGCAGATGCAGTATTCGGTAAAACATATGAATCTGATAGAGCAGATGCAGTACAAGCAGCAACATATGACTTGTATCATAATGAGGAATACGGAAAATTAAAATTAATTCCGTCTCCTTTATACGATGATGAAATAGAAGGAATTCTAGATGCCATTTGGGATAATAGAGATGGAGATGGTTTTGAATTTGATTGGATATGTATAGACCATACCTCATTAGTTCAAAGTAGAAAATATATAAATATTACAGATACATTGACAAACTTGATGCCTAAACTTGAGACGATGGCACAATCATATAGAGGTAAGGGGTTATTGATATTATTACCTCATCAGTTAACAAAAGAAGCTATAAAAGGTTTGCTGAAGAATAGTAATGAAACAATAGTCGGAGCAGCTGATTCAACAGCAGTAATGAAATCAGCACATACAGCAATAACAATATTTACAGATGACGATTTAAAGGCAAAAGACATGGCAAGAATATATTGCACTAAGTCAAGAAACTCGGCAGGTTTTCCTCCAAGAAATGTGTTGGCAATGTTGGGTGTTTGTGAGTTTGCTGATTTAGAGGTTGATGAAGATGAATAAACAAGATAAGGAGGTAATTTATGATGGGTTCAGATAGTAAGAGAGCAACGTTTGAGCAGTATTTAGACCAAAATAATATAAATTCGGAAGCATTTGAAGAAGCTCGTCAGATGTTAATAGACACAATAGAAATTCCTGATTACTTCAGAATAATGGTTGATAGTAGAGTAGATTTAGAGGAAAAACCATTAACTTGTTGTATATTACATGATGAAACAACTCCTTCATTTAGATATTACGACAATACTAAAAAATATCATTGTTTCGGTTGTGGTAGGACTGGAACAATAGTTGAGTTACATTATAACTATAAAAAGAGGGATTTTCCTAAATATACATTGATACAATCAGTATTAGATTTAGCTAATATATTTAAAGTAAAAATTCCTAATATAAAGAAAGATAATAGTAAATTGTTTGCTAAGATAGAAAAACAAAATGAAATGAAGAAAGTTAGTAATTACGGAAATAAAGAAGTGACACAAAAGAAAGTTAGTGTAAAAGGTGAATTGCCTTTGAAGACAATTAAAATGGACGTTGAAAAGAGATTAAAACAAATGAGAAAAAAAGATATAAACAAGTATGTGGAGTTTGCTCATAGGATAGATACTTTAGAAGTATTAAGTTTCAACTTAAGAGAAAAATACGAAGAAATACTTACTGAAATAAAAGGGTTAGGGATGTGATAGAAGTATGAAAGTGACACAAAAATATTACACTATAAACAAAGATGCATCCTATACTAAATCAGTAAAAGAAAAAAACTATTTAAGTACACATTTAATTAAATATCCATGTTATATGTTCTTAGACCAAGCAACACATACTGGATGTAGTATATTTGATTCAAATAGAAGTTTGATAACAACAGTGTACATAGAGAAAAAGAAAACAACAGAAGTAGTAAAATTTAGAAAAAAACTAAGAAATAAATTGGAAGAACTGGTTGAATGGTTCAAAATAGAAAAGGTATTTTACGAAGGAGTATTCGGAGGTCAAAATTTTGATACAGTGGATGTTCTGCTAAGTATAAAACATACAATAGAGGATATGTGCAGTGATTTAGGAATTAAGGGATATCCAATAGAAAATACAAAATGGAAATCAAGATTAAGTAGCCCTAGTACTTGGAAACAGAGTGTAAACGATAAAATACAAGTAAGAAAATATGTTTTTGAGTATTATCCTAATTTGGTGTCATTACCTGAAGATATAATAGATTCATTAGGTATGGGTATAGCAGTAATGTTTAAAACAGGTGAAAAATTGAGACCTTTGGAAATGCGTTTAGATAAGAACTTACCTATAAACATAGAAATAGTGATTCTGAAAAATATAGAAGAAATTTACGAAGCTATTGAAGGAAGTAAGCAAGGAAGAAAGCTCAATAAATTGGAAGTACAGGTTTTCGATTATGACCCAACATTGGATTTGGAAACAAATTTTAAATATATATTGACTAACTATAGCGTATTAGCTGTATCTCTAATACCAGAGCATAGATATAAAGGACAGATAATGTTCTTGCATAATATATCTCCATCTGAATTGGGTGAGGGATTTATGCTAGCAATAGCAACAAGAAAAAATAGTTAAACTATAACGAGGTGAAATATGAATAGATTTTCTAGCATGTCTATAGAGCAACTTAAGGCTCTTGGTATAGAGATTGAAGAGGCAGTAGACGAATCAAAACTATTGGAAGATGAAGACGGAAATTTGGTTGACAACAATGGGGAAATAGTAACATATTTCGAAGATAGAACTGATATAGAACATGAGTTCTACGACGAAGATGAAAAAGAACAAGTAGAAGAAGATGATGACAAAGAAGTAGATTTAGGAGATATGGACTTTGGGAAGATAAAGTTCAATAAACCTACTGAAGTACAACAAGTAGAAGAAGTAGTAGAAGAAAATCATACTGAATCAGAAGAAGTTTTAGATAAAGACTTTGACAATGAGGAATACGATGAAGAGTATGAAGAAGAAGATGGACCTGAAATAGACGATTTAAACAATATGCCTTTAGAAGATTTAGAAAAACTTCTAGCAGATATGAAGCAAGACGAGGAAGAAGCAAAGAAACAAATAGGTGATGTAACACCTGAAAAAGTAATTAAGGAAATGAATAACGTAGGTCTTTCAGAAAGTGAAAGAGATACTGAAACATTATTTGATACCACAGGAAATCCTATTGAATTGCAAATAAATGGAACATTAAGCATAGAGATATTGAAGCTTGCTGATATTTTCATACCTCCAAGAACAAGAAAAAATGATAAGGAAGAAATGATTGAACTTGAAAAATCAATTCAACAGTGGGGTTTAATAGAACCCTTACATGTTATTCCTTACAAAGGTAAATACATAATAGCTAGTGGAGTTAGAAGATATATAGCTATGACGAATTTACGAATGGAAGAAGCTCCTTGTATAATAGACACTACAAGAAAGAAAGATATTATAAGATATGTGGAAGTAATAAGTAACGGAGTAAAGAGATACAAGTTTTTAGAGTTAATGGACTTTGGTGCATATATAGAAAAAAAGCAGCCTATTCTTAAAAGTGAAGTAATAGAAAATATTTTAGGAATGGAACCTGGAGATTATTTAAAAGCTAAATATATTCAGACTATGGATGAGTTCGGAGTTTTAGGGGAAGTTATATTAGGTAAGAAGTCAATAAAAGAGGGGTTTAAGAAAATAGAAAAGGAGCTAGCTAAATTGGATAAAGAAAAGATGGAGCAAGCAGAAAAACATATAGAGACAAATCCTGATGGAACATATGATTACAACTCATTACAACTTGAGCCAGCTAACGAGCAAACTACTAAAGACAGACAACCGTTGCCAAGACATGTTGTAGATAGAATAAGAGCAAGAGATGGACATACATGTCAATCATGTGGTTTAGGATTTTATCAACCAGAATTAACATCAGTATTTGAAACACATCATGTTGTTCCAGTACATAATCATGGAAATGATGATGATAACAATTTATTAACAGTATGTTCAAACTGTCATAAAATAGTGCATGCTTATGCAGACAGTAAGTTTAATCCTCCTGAAAATAGATTATCACATTATACAAATATAATATTACTTGGAAATATTATAAAGACGGGCTTGCCTGAAGGTAGAAAAGCATACGAATTATTTATGAGTAATGCTGAGCAACCTTGGTTGGAAAACTAATAAATTATATGGTACTTTTTAGCACTATTTAAATGAATAATAACTAAATTAAGTGTCAAAAATGTAGATATAATTTGTGAAAATAAATATTAAATTTGTTAAGGATAGGTACGCAAAATTATGGGAGAACAACAAAGAATAGATGAACTAGTAAACTTATTAAACGATTATAGTTTTAGTTATTATAATTTAAATGAATCTAAGATAAGTGATTACGAATATGATAAACTTTACAAAGAGTTAAAAGGGTTGGAAGAAAAAACAGGTATTGTACATGAGGATTCACCTACAATAAATGTAGGATTTATGGAGAGTAGCGCATTTGAAAAGGTTCAATTGAATCCTCCGATGTTAAGTTTAGATAACGTGTTCGAAATGGGAGAACTTGCAGATTTTATAGTAAAAACTGTAGATGATAGTGGTAAATACTGTTTCGAACACAAGCTAGATGGTTTATCTTGTGAGTTAAGATATAGGTATGGAAAATTATACCTAGCAACAACAAGAGGAAACGGAGAAACAGGTGAGAACGTAACTCATAATGCTCTTAAAATAAAAGATGTTCCAAAGTTCAGTAAAAAATTAGAGGGCATAGAAAATTTCAAATGTAGAGGAGAAGTCTACATGAAGAAATCAGCCTTTGAGAATTTAAATAAAATACGTGAATCTCGCGGAGAAAAATTATTTGCAAATACAAGAAATACAGCATCTGGAACAATGCGAAGTTTAGATTCATCCATATTAGATGAAAGAGAACTGAGCATGTTCGTTTATGACATAGTAGATGCTAACGAGTATGGAATAGAAACACAAGAGGAATTATTAAACTTCTTAGACGAAGCAGGATTTAAAGTACAAAAAGATTTCATAGTTACATCGGATTTCAATGATATGCAAAGATTTGTTAATAACATGATTATAAACAGAAATTCAATGGAATGTGATGTAGACGGTGCAGTTATAAAATTAAACAGTTTAAAATCAAGAAGAAAATTAGGTGAAGGTTCTAAGGCTCCTAAGTGGGCAACAGCTTATAAATTTCCTCCCGAACAAGGAAGAACTAAAATAGTTGATGTAGAGTTTAGAGTTGGCAGAACTGGAGTATTAGCACCTAGATTTAAATTTGAGCCATTAAGATTAGCAGGTTCAACAGTAACATATGCAACAGGAAACAATCAGGACTTTATAAACGAATTAGATTTACGAATAGGCGATATAGCAATAGTTCAAAAAGCAGGGGACATAATTCCAGAGATAGTTGGAGTTGATATAACTGTTAGAGACGGTTCAGAGAAAGAAATAGTGATACCTGATATATGTCCTGAATGTGGTGGGGAAGTAATAAGAGTAAGTGGTGAATCAGCTAAGAGATGTGTAAATAACTTATGTCCAGCACAAGCTATAAGAGGAATTAGTTATTTTGTATCTAAAGATTGTATGGATATAGATGGTATGGGTGAAAAACTTGTGGAGAAATTATACAGCGGTGGTTTTATTAAGAACTATGCTAATATCTATGAATTGCAGCCTGAACAATTCATGGAAGTCGAAGGAATGGGTTTACAAAGTATAGCTAATACATTAAACGCAATAGAAAATAGTAAAGGTCGTTCATTAGAAAGATTGATAACTGGTTTAGGAATTCCCTTAGTAGGTAAAAGAACAGCTAAGGATTTAGCTAAACATTTTAAACACATAGGTAATTTAATAACAGCTTCAGTAATAAACCTAGTTCAAATTGAAGGAATAGGTTATGAAACAGCAACATCAATTCATAAATTCTTTGAAAGAGAAGACGTGCTAGATATGATTGAAACATTCTCAAATTTTGGAATTAATCTATCATATATAGGGAAATATGAAACAACCGAAAGTACAGATTTTAATGGTAAGTCAATTGTAATAACAGGAGGATTTAGTAAGTTCAAGAGAACTGAATTATCTGAAAGACTTGAGGCAATGGGCGCAGCAGTAAAAACAAGTATATCAACTAAAACTGACATATTAGTTTGTGGTGAAGACCCTGGTTCAAAATTGACTAAAGCAGAAGGATTTGGAACAAGGATAATATACGAAGAAGAATTACTAAGAATACTGGAAATTTAGTATTAAGTAATTTTTTATTACAGGAGGAAAAAGAGTTGGAAGATATGACAATTAAAATTGACAGCGATAATAATAGTGTGTGTAAACTATTGGATATAGCGATAGAGAGTAAAGTATCAGATGTACATTTTACGACAAACGCTAGAGAAACAATATCAATAAGAATTAAAGGTGACATAACTAAATTAACAGATTTAAAAATATCTGACGTAGACTTAGTTGATTTCTTTAGAGAATATGATAATTCATCAACAGAAGGTGTTATGGCATTAGTTAGTGAAGGAATGAAACCAGTAGACACAGCATTTACTTATAAAGGAAGAAGATTTAGAGCAAACGTATCACACTCAAGAAAAGGTGTATCAACAGTTTTACGTATGTTAGGTGATACAATATTACCATTAGAAAAATTAGGAATGCCTCCATCAGTATTAAGAGTTAGTAATTTTAATGAGGGAATGGTATTGATAGTAGGGGCTACAGGTTCTGGTAAGTCAACAACACTAGCATCAATAATAGATGATATAAATGAAAGACAGCCAGTTCATATAATTACAGTAGAGCATCCTATAGAATATGTTTATGAAGATAAGAAAGCACTTATAAGTCAAAAAGAAGTGGGTAAGGATTGTATATCATTTGAAAATGCAGTTGTAGCAGCAATGAGACAAGACCCTGACATATTACTAATAGGTGAAATGAGAGATTATGAAACAATAGGTAATGCACTGACAATGGCTGAAACAGGTCACTTAGTATTTGGTACATTGCACTCAAACAGTGTTATAGAGGCAATAAGTCGTATGGTTGATGTATTTCCTGATGAATCTAAGAATATGGCTAGAACCCAAATAGCATCAGTACTTAGAGCAGTAGTTTCTCAACAATTAATTAAGAGTAGTATAACAAAAGATTATGTCGCATTGTGTGAAGTATTAATGATGACAGATGTATTTAGAAACATGATTAAAGAAAATAGAGCAATAGCACAAATAAGAGAAAACTTACGTAATCCAGATAATAAAATAAGAGGTTCAGTTCATATAGTAGATAATGCTTATGACCATATAGTTAATAAGAGATTAGCATTTGAAGATATACTTGGGAGAATAACGGGTCCTGACTTAAAAATATTGGCAGATATGTTAAGAGTAGAAATACCTGAAGAATATAAGTCATAGACATAGGAGGAAATATGTATAATAAATTAGAAAGTCACGAAATAAAGAAATATGGCAGACAATTAATAGAACTTCCGCCAATGGCTAACATGACATCTAAAATAACATATGCTTTAGACGAAGGAAAATTTCCAGTAGAATATTTTGTTCAGACAAATACAGTTGATTATCAAGATTTATTAAATCTAGACTTACGAGATGATATAAAAGAGAAACTATTTAACTGTATGAAAGAGTTTGGAATGATAGAATCAGATAAAGATTTATCAGAAGTACTTAGTGGAGTTGAACAAGAACAAAGAGAAAGCAGAATGAATAAAGTTGCTGAAGAACTCAATGTTTCTGAAACACCTGAAAAGAAGATAGGTAGACTTGAAACTAACATTAATAACTTAATGGTAGATAAAAATGAGTTAGCTGAACAACTAAAAGATAGTGAAAATAGAGTATTAAAATTACAAGGTGATTTGGAATTCGTTAAAAATAAGTATAAAGACTTATCAGAAACTAGTAAATCATTAAGAGAACAGTTGGAAAATGTCGGTGGAGATGCTAAGTCAAGTGATAGCATGATAACTGAAATGAGAAATAAATTGGACGCTACTAAAGAATTGCTAAATGAAAAAGAAGCTGAAATAAATAAATTAAAAGACTCTGTAACAAGTTTAACTAGTAAAATAGATTTAAGTAATGAATTAAAAGAAGCAGCTGTACAAGCTGAAAAAGAGAAGTATGAACATATAATAGAATATTATAAAAATGAATTAAGAGATGGAACAGGAAGTAGCTCTGGAAGTTCTGATACAGGCTCTGTAGATAAATATAAAGAAGTATCAAGAACTAGACTTGAGGGATATAAGGTAGTAGGTGTTTATGGAAATACAAGAAGTTTTATAAAATCACTAATAAGAGAAACAGGAAGTTTTAAAGTATTAGATGAACCTGTTGAATGTGATTTAGCTATAGTAATAGGAGTTCCATCATTTGAAAGTATAGTTAAATTAAAAGAAAATATAACTAAGTATGGTGGGAATAGAATAATTAAAATAGTTAACTTGTGGGGAGATAATTTATCATTTGACTATAATACTTTATTGGACACAGGGTTAGATTTAGTTATAAACTATGATAGTAAGATTTATGAAAAATCATTACTAAATGATATAAAAGATTTATCAGCATTAGTAGACACTGAAGTAATAACAAAGATAAACGATTTAGTCAATAAAAGATTAAATGTATAAGGAGGTTAGACTATACAATGAGCGAAGTATTCCTAATGTGCAAGGATTTTGAAGAACAGAAAATAGTGAGAGATAGGATATACGCAGACACAGGTATAAGAATAAGGCGTACAGTAAATGACTACGATAAAATAAAAGAGTCATATGGAATAGGTGTATATCTTTATAAGTATGTGTCTGAGATATTGAAGATAGTTAAACCTGGGGAAATAATAATTACATATGAAGAAGTACCTTTTAAAGATTGGAAAACACTAAATTTAAAAGGGGTGAAGATTTTTAATTGTAAAGACAGTTATAATAGTTTAAAGGGGTATTTAATAGATGTTACAAGCGATGTTAATAAACCATATAGTTCAAATCAGATAAGGTTATTAGAAATGCAAAAATCTGAAATAAAGAGTGCTATAGATAGTGAAGAATTAGATATAGTAACTGTTTACGGAATTAGTGCAGGGGTAGGGAAATCAACTTTTGCTTTAAGTTTTGCGAATGCTATAACATTGAAGTATACTGATAAAAGAGTGGCTGTATTAGATTTAGATAAACAGTACACATTTCTACAGGGATTTATAAAAAATACACCTACGGTTAAAAAGATTGATTCAACTACATCTTCTCTTGGAAGTATAGGTAAGTTAATGTACAGAGATGATGAAAGAAACATACATTATTTTGTATCAGAAGATGAAGTTTCACTAAACTCAATCAGTTATGATGAAGCTAGTCTAGTAAATATGTTGTATTTGATTAAAGGACAATTTGATGTAATTATAATTGACACTGATAGTTTATACAATAAGGAAAAAGATATTTTATTCGAAATAAGTGATGAAGTTTACGTTATTTGTGATGATATAGCAGACAATATAAATAATCATTCTAATTTCTTTGAAAAAATAATAAATGTATCCGAATTAGATAAGGATAAGTTTGTTACAGTGTATAATAAATATACTGAAGCGGATAAGAATAAATTTAAATTGGCTTATATAAATCATATAATGAATATAGGGTTTGATAACAATATTAAAAAAGATAGAAATAGTAAGATATATTTTTCTAAAGAATCAATTGTATTCAGAAGTATATTAGAACTTCTGGGAATAGAAATAAAAGAAGAAAAAAGTTTATTCAGTAAATTTAAAAAGAAATAAAGTATAAGATAATACGTAGTTAAGGAGGCAACTAATGTCTATAAATACTAAAAAGAAAATTGGGGAAATACTTATATCTAAAGGTTTCATAAATGACGATACGCTTCTGAAAGCTATAGATATGCAAAAGATAAAACAAGAAACTAAATTAGCTGATATACTCATAGGAATGGATGCTATAAACGAATTTCAAAAAATGGAAGCATTGGCAGCTCAGAAAAATTATTCATTCCTTCAAAGTGATGAAATAGAAGTAAATATCGAAATGCTTAAAAAAGCTAAATTAGCTGATATGATAAAGTATAGATTTATACCTACAAAAGAAGATGACATAACAGCTTATATGTTAATAGACGATGAACCAAATATGGACGCTGATGACTTGATAAGAAATACTTATGGTAAAATGGTTGAATATGCATTCATAACTACAAGTGATATGACTGGTCTATTAAAGAAATATATTGAACCTGAATTAAGAAATAAAGAATTAGCTAAGATTAACAGAGAAGAAGAGAAAAGCGAAGAGGCGTTTGAGATATCAGAAACAAATGCACCTGGACTTGTTGGAACAGTAAACCAAATATTCTTTGACGCATTTAATGAAGGGGCATCTGACGTTCACATATTACCTAGAAAAGATGATGTGATAGTTAAATATAGAGTAGACGGACATTTAAGAACAGCACAGACATTACCTAAAAGTATATCTGAAAATATAGTTTCAAGAATTAAGACTATGGCTAAAATGGATATATCAAACAGGTTAATTCCTGGAGATGGTAAAATATTTGCTTCTGTAAAGGGTAAGAAGTTAGACATGCGTGTCAGCACATTACCTACAGTACAGGGAGAAAAAATAGTTGCACGTCTTATGGACAGTTCTGAGAATATGGTAAACTTAGACGTATTAGGTTTTCCTCATAAGGAATTGGAAACATATAAGAAATTGATTAATAAGAGCCAAGGTATAATTTTAATAACTGGACCTACAGGTTCTGGTAAATCAACAACATTGTATTCATCACTATATCATATAGACGATGGTACAAAAAATATAACAACTGCTGAAAACCCTGTCGAGTATTATATGAATAATATAGCTCAGTCACAGGTAAATGAAAAAGCAGGATTGAAGTTTATGGATATATTAAGAGCAATGTTGAGACAAGACCCTGACATTATAATGATAGGAGAAATTCGTGATAGAGAGACAGCAGATATGGCAGTACAAGCAGCTAACACAGGTCACTTAGTATTTGCAACAGTACATGCTAATGATGCAGCAAGTTCAATAACAAGACTTGTGGATATGGGGGTAAGACCTTTCATGGTTGCTGAATCAGTATTAGCTGTTCTAAGTCAGAGACTTGTTAGAAAATTATGCCCACACTGTAAGAGAAAAGTAAATTTGACAGATGGTGACCCGTTAGTAAATGAATTTAATCTTTTTCCTAATGAAAGAGAAGTTTATGAAGCAGTAGGTTGCCCTGAATGTAAGAATGTAGGGTATAAAGGTAGAACTACAATATCTGAATTACTTATGATAACAGATGAAATAAAAGACCTTATTTATAAGGGTGAATCATCTATAGGAATTAAAAAACATGCGACGACACACGGAATGGCAACAATACAAGTTGATGCTAAAAGAAAAGCAATAGAGGGAACAACAACTTTTGACGAAATACGTAAATATATGTAAAGGTCGGTGAAATACTTGGCAAAAGAGTTATTTAGTAAGTCTAAGATAATTGTAGACATAGGTACAACCAGAATAAAAGTAATAGAAGTGTCATACGGGGCAAGGAAAATAAAAGTAAATAAAGCATACGTACTAAAAGACGCTAGTAAATTCTTTAAAAATAGAGATTTAACAAATCTTAGCAGTCTGGCAGAAGTATTGATTAGGTCATTCAAGGAAAATGGAATAAAGACTAATAAAATAAGTTTATTATTCTCTTCTCCTTCAGTGGCAGTTAAAATTATAAAATCTCCATTAATGGCACAGAGAGAAATGAAGTTACATGCAGAACAGTTGATTGTTTCTGAATTTGGTGAGGGTAAACAACTAACACATATATCAGACTGGTCAGATTTTGGAGATGTTTATGAGGAAAGTGAAACATATACACCTTTGTTAATAACATCTGCATCAAAACTGGTAATACAATCTGTAGTATTAGAATTTACGAAAAGGAAATATAAAATAACAGAAATAGATACATATGCTACATCATTATATTATTTATCGACACTATATGATTCTGAATATGAGAATCCGACTAAAGCATTTGTAGACGTAGGAAATGCATCAACTAAAATAACAGTAACACATAGAGGCCAACCTATATTCTTTAGGGAATTTACAAATGGACTTGGTACATTGATAAATGACATATCTGCTGAAATAACTTTTCCTACAGGGAGAGTTGGTGAATACATAAGAAGAATAGGATTAGACAAAAACTATTTTTCACATGATGTAGACGCTATATTCGATAAAGCAGGTATAGTAGACGACGACTATATGGACGCTGTAGATGAGGCATTCATAGCATACTTAAAGGAATTAAATAGATGTATAACACACTGTAGTCAAATATTACATACACCTATCAACAATATAATATTATTAGGAGGAACACCTTTACTAAAGGGTTTCAGTAGTAAGTTATCAGGTTTGACTAATATACAAACTGAAAATTGGGAACTAATGTCATCAATAGCAGGAGATAAAGTTACAATTATAAATAATACAGACAAAACAATAGATAGTTCATTTGGGCCTTGTGTTGGACTAGCAATCAAGGGGGTATTATAAAAATGAGGAAAATAAATTTAATACCATTAGAGGATAAGAATAAATTTCTTATTGCTAATTTAATTAAGGGGCTAATAGTTATTTCAGTATTTTTAGTAGCACTAATAGGAATACAGGGAGCAAAAACAGCTAAGTCATACTTTGAGTTAAGCGGAATACAAGAAAATAACGCAGAAGTGAAACAATTAAAATCATCTATAGATGGTATGAAAATTGAGGAACAAACTCAAATAACAGTACTTCAAAATATAGAAGAAATAAGATTTCCATTTTACGAGTTTACGAACTTAATAGTTAATGTGCTTCCTGATGAAGTTATATTAGTATCATTAGATACAGAAGACATGTTAAAAACACCAGATACAAAAACAGAGTTGCAGAAAACAACTATACCCGACCCTAATGATGCTAATAAAAAAATAGTGGTTAACTCAAATGCAGAGATAGAGGATGCTAACGGTAATATAATTGGAACAGTAGACCCTAAATTATTGCCTGAGGGATTTTACACAGGTGTGGTATCAGATGGGGCATTGCAAGACATTATAATTAGAGGATACAGTCAAGATAATAGTGCTATAGCAGAGTTGTTTTACGAAGTGAGTGTGTTACCTTACGTTAAATCAGCAAATATTACAGCAATAGAAGAAAAAACAATAGATGGAGTCAGACAAAATGTGTTTGAATTCAGATTGAAATTTAGTTAAGGAGATATGATTATGAATCAGTTTAAAAATTTAGGTGCCAGAGAGAAATTAATAGTACTATTACTGATATTTGTAGTAGTCACATATATAGCTTATTCGTATGTATATACTCCTTTAATAGATAAAGAAACACAATTACAGACGACTATATCTAGTGAAGATTCAGTAGCTAATATAGAGGGGTTAAAACAGCAAAAAGCACTGACTCAGGAGTCATTAGATAAAGTAAATGCTCAAGTAGACAGTATGATAAATGACGGAAATGGAAAAACTATAAATAGACAGGACTTTCTTATATTTTTAGGTGAAAAAACAAACAAATATGGTGTGGATTTACGAAGATTTAATGACATGGGTGTAGAGGAAAAGAATGGTTCATACAGAGCAAAATTTGAAGTGGACTTATACGGATTACTTACTGATTTACAAAGTATTGTAAATGAAATTGAGGGGTTGGGTATAGGATATAATATATCAAACATATCAATTAGAAGAAACGATGATAAAGAATGGTTAATACGTAGTATAGATGACATAAACAAGAATAATTGGGCTGAAGTAACAGACGATAAAACAAAGGTTGTTGACGATAAAAGTAACTTGAGTATATCAGACCAAAAAGAGTTGGAAATACAGAAAAAAGAAGAAGAAAGATTAAAGTTACAAGAACAGGTGTCTAACATACAAAAAGCTATAAACGGTATGACTGGCACAAGTAATAAAAATATAATTGAAGAAGCAATAAATCAAGTAACTGATTTAAGTACCCAATATACATTATTAAATCTATTGAATAGTAAAGTAAAACAGTTAAATGATAAAGATGTAAACAGTGAAAATATATTTGAACAAGATAAAATGTTAGACTTACTTATAAATGGAAAAAACGAAGGTAATAAAGGAAATACAATTATTATACCTGAGATAGATTTATCCGTTAATGAAGAAGGAGACAAAGATGTGCCTGAAGTAAAACAAGCAAGTAATAAATTAGATAAAATGAGAATGCACTTTACCATAGAGTTTGTAATGTTTAAGAATCCTGCTACAGAATACAATTTTGCAGAGGCAATTGCTGACAAAGATGACAACTACAGGTATGTAATAAACACTGATGGTGCTTCATTATCAAAGAAAGAGATAAAAGAATTAATTAATTTATCAGAAACATTCTTAGATAGTGAGATAAAAAAAGTAGAGGGTTATGTAGAAAAATTAAAAACTGACGGTGGAAATACATTTAAATTAGAAGAATATCTTGAGTTCTTAAAATCTAACAAACCTGAGTATGAATCAGTAATAAATAAGAATTTTACAGTGAGTGTAGATGAAAAAAACTATAAAGATGGTTATATACAGTTAAATGTAGATGGAGTGAAAGATATAGATTATTCAGCAATAATTAAATTTAATACTAAAGAAGTTAATTTAAAAGGTAAGACAGGGAATCCCTTAAAAATAGAATGCGGTGAAGATAAAGACGGGTTTAAAATTGAAGTTGCTATAGATTATTTAGAAACTATAGAAAAACATAATTTAGATTATAAGCCAGTTAATTAGGGAGATGAAATATGGAAAAATTATTCAATAAAAAACCTAAGGTAAAAGAACTTAAGAAGTTTAATTATAAGATACAAGAAAAAGATGGTAAATTATATAAGGGTTCTATAGAAGCATACAATAGAAATAATGCTATAAGAAAGTTATTTAAACCTGGAGAAAAGATAGTATATTGTAAACAAGAGTTAAGTATTTCATTTAATAAAAAGACAAAAATAGTTAAAAAAGATTTAGTAGGATTATTTGATAACTTATCATTTTTAGTTAGTTCAGGATTAACTTTAACCGACGCACTAGAAATAGCAAAAGAAAATACAGCACATTATGGATTGAAAAAAGCAATAGGTGAGATTCACGAAAAGGTATTAGGTGGACTTGGGTTCTCTTTAGCTTTAGAACAAGCTAAAGGGATACCACAGGGAACATATATTTATCAATTAAAAGCAGGTGAAACATCTGGTAACTTAGAGACAACATTTAAAAAGTTAGCTGAACAAATGGCTAGAGACGATGATTTTAAGGGCGCAGTAAGGGGTGCATTAACATATCCTGCATTGATGATAGTAGCACTTATAGGCGCTATGGCATTTATGGTTATATTCTTAATACCTGTATTGTCTGAAGTGTTTATTGAAATGGGTGCTGAATTACCTACACCAACATTGATGTTATTGACACTATCAGATTTTGTAAATAATAGTAAAATTACAATGCTATTGATACTGATATTTGTTCCTACAACACCTGTAATACTGTATAAAAAGACAAAGGCAAGAAAATATATGGATATGGCATTTATAAAAATGCCTATAGTTGGTTTTTTCATAAAAGAAATGTCTTATATAAATTTCTCAAGTACAGTTGCAATGTTATTGGAAACAGGCATAACTGTTACAGAAGCTGTAGAAATATCAATAAATACAATGGGAAATTACGTAATGAAGCAGGCAGTTACAGAAGTTAGAGATATAGTAAGAGATAAAGGTAGAACTCTCGGACAAGCAATGGGTGATACTCAAATGTTCCCAGCTAAATTAATAAAGCTGAGTGAAGTTGGAGTAATATCAGGAAAATTGTTTGAGATGCTATATAAAACATCTATACAGATGGAAAAAGAATTTAGAGTTAAAGTAACCACACTTACGAAAGCAATAGAACCTATATTAATGTTATTAATAATGGCAGTATTAGGATTTGTAATGTTGGCAATGTACTTGCCTATGTTCTCATTAATGGAACAAATATAAAGTATATGTACAAATTAACACTTAAATATTTTACGGAAGTTTATATAAGTTTAGGTTGTTAAGGTGGGGTATGTTTACATTTAGAAGGGGGCGAGGAACTTTTAATTTAAAGTTAACTGTTGTTAGATAAACTTTTCTTTTAAGGAAGAAAAACTAGAAAAGTCTAAAGTATAACTTTAGCAAAAAAAATAAAACCAAAACATTTTAATAACACGGAGGAAGAAATGAATAAAATTATGAAAAAAAGGAGCCTTAATAGAAAGGGTTTCACAATGTTAGAAGTTATAGCAGTTGTAGTCGTACTTGGAATTCTAATGGTAGTATTGATGCCGAGATTAACAAGTGGAACAGACAAAGCTAAGGAGTTAGGAGTTAATAAAGAATTCAAAGATTTTTCAGACTCTATTGAGACAATATTCACTGAGAACTCAAGATTACCTGGTGCAACAGACATAACAGCTTCTAAAAATGCAGTTTTTGTAGCTAAATTTAATACTTATATCGATGATTACTTTAAGATACATGTGGCAAATGCCACAGCTAATGCTGAATCATTAAACTTAACAGCTACAGCAGCAGTTACAGCTGATTTAGGTGGACATTATGCAACAGACGCAGAAGACCCATTCGGGGCAAAATATGGTGTTATAACTAGTAGAGACAGTGGAACAACTTCTGGAATACTTGAAAAAGTACTAGTTTACTCAAGAGGTAAATCATTAACAACTAATAAAGCTGACTACTTAACATTAGCAGTTTACAAAGATGGAAAAATAACAAAATGTAATGCAGGTTTTAAAGGTGATATACAAAAAATAGTAATAGATACTAATGGAAACGATGTTGCAGATACGGCTGAAATTGCATTGGGTTTTTCAGAAGATGACACAGCAGCAGTTCAAACAATAGGCACAGCAAGTACAGATGGAATAAACCTTCCTAATCATGTAGCAGTAGCAGCTTATTTAACAGAAGCATCCATAAGAACTATGATTTGTGTAAATAAATAACGGGAGGAAGAAATGGATAGAATTTGGAAAAATAGTAAACTCAATAGAAAAGGTTTCACAATGTTAGAAGTTATAGCAGTAGTTGTAGTATTAGGTATTTTGATGGTGGTATTAATGCCACGTTTAACAAGTGGAACAGACAAAGCTAAGGAGTTAGGAGTTAATAAAGAATTCAAAGATTTTTCAGACTCTATTGAGACAATATTCACTGAGAACTCAAGATTACCTGGCACTACAGATGCATTATTTGCAACTAAGTTTAACACTTATATAGATGATTATTTTGCTATAGGTCAACCAGCTACAGTTGTACCTGGTGTGTTTGAAACAAAAGCACAAGACCCATTTGGTGCAAAGTATGGCTTAATAATTAGTCGTGATGATGGAGCAGTATCTGGAATAGAAGAAAAAGTTTTAGTTTATTCAGGTGGTAAGTCATTAACAACTGATAGGGCTGACTTCTTAACATTAGCAGTTTACAAAGATGGTAAAATTACTAAATGTAACGCAGGTTTTAAAGGCGATATACAAGTTATAACATTGGGAACAGGTCAAAAATTAGGATTCAGCGAAGACGACACTGCAACAGTAGTTGGAGCTGACGGTATTTGGTTACCTAATACTATAGCTGATACAAACGTTCCTGACTATTTAACAGTTGCAGCTGTGAAAAATATGACTTGTGTAAATAAATAAGAAATAAGTAAAGCAATTTACCTAGCAAAATTAATTGCTAGGTAAATTTTTTATAAGAGGGTAAATAAGGTGGTGAATAAATATGGGGTATAAAACAAGAAAGTTAAATAGGTCAGGATTTACGATGATGGAATCAATAATGACAATGATAATACTCGGTGTAGCAATGTACATGTCATTAACATTCTTTGATAGATTAAACGTAGCATCAAAAAACGAAGATATAAGAATAAAGACATTAGCATTAAATACAACAGTAACAGAGGAAATAAAATCAAACTTCTACAATGGGACAATTTACGATGAAATGAAAAAAGTAGACAAAGACAGTAATGGCATATTTGATTTAGAAGAAGCAGTAGATATTGGTATTACAGAGGAAGAGTTTTTAATAAAATTTATAAAAGAGAAATATACAAAATCAATAACTCCTGAGAATAGTGATACAGGACCTTATTATACAACAGATGTTACAGTAGAAACAATTGATTTAGGAATAAATAGAGAATTTACAGAAGCTGAGGATAAGAAAGCATTTTTAGAAAATATACAGAGATATGATGGTGCTAGTATTGTAGATGTAAATAAATCAGATTATGTAAAATATAGCAGTAGGTTTTTATCAGAAATAAAACTAAATGAAACAGATGAAAATAAGGTAGATATGAAATTATATGATAGAATATGTAAAGTTCCTAATGTGAGTGGATATTGTGCAGATATATCAGCTTATAAAAATATTGAGGACGTAATAAATAATATTGACATGGGTAGTGGAAATATACAGGTAGTTAATTCATACTATGAACTAACTTTACCTGATGTAAAGGGTAAAGGTTTAAAAGTAATATATAAAGTAAATATTTCAGAAGAACCTAATGATATATTATTGGAATATGAATATAAGAATGATTTAATAAGTAGTAATAACAATTCATCAATATACAAAATAATAGTAAAGACAGTTTATGAATTTAAAGAAACAAAAGATTCAGAGATGGCAATGTTCATAACACCTCAAAGAACGGAGATGAATTAATGAATAGAAAAGGTTTTACGGTAATGGAAACAATAATATCTATGTATATATTAAGTATATTGATAGGTATAGGTGTATCATTAATTCAATTCACAACACAGGCAAATTTTTCAGAGATGAAACTAGCAACAACTAGGTCAGACTTAGCTGAAAGTATGTTATTTTTACAGAGGGATTTTCAATCAGCAGAAAAGATATTTATGTCAGATAAAGAGTATAGAGATGCAAATGGAACTTTATTACTAAATAATATAGGGGCATCAACAGAAACAACTAGATTATTTTCAAGTCCTGGAACATCAACTCCATATAAATACGTATCATATAGAATAGTAAAGAACTTTGATACAAAAGACACTACATTCTATTATGACGGAGAAAAGAATAGTTATGAAAATGATTTGGGAACAATACCTGAAATAGACGTTGATGGTAAGTATATATGCCCAACTAAAAATAATAGAATAGAAGATGATAATGATATTCCTATAGGTTCATTTATAGCAAGTTTAGTGTATTATGAAGATTATGAGACAGATTTAAATGATATTGAAAGGTATAATTCATACGGAACAACAGAGGGGTATGGTCATGATGAAATAGACTATGTGCTAGATAATACAACTGAATTTACGGACAGCGAATTAGTATATTTAGGATATACAGAGGGAACAGACTTTCAAACTAATTTTGAAGCATTACAAATTGAAAAAGGTGTTGGAAACGTATCAAGAGAAGAAATAGTAGAATTATTAGAAGAAGACGAATTGTATTTCAACTTTAAACAATTAAAAATAAACTTAGTTATAGAAAAATATAATGGGGCAAAAGAAGGAAGTAGGGTAAATATAACACTTTCAAATAGATTAAATAAACCTATATTAAAGTGTAAAGTTATAGAATAACCATGAAGGCGGTAGGGGTATGAAATGGAAACTAAATAGACAAGGAAACATTATATTTGCATTTATGGTAGTTATATTAATATTAACTTCAATATATATTACATCAGCAATAGTAGTGGCAAATAGATATCAAAGTGTGGTAATGTACAACAAAATTAAAGAACAGTATTCAGCTGAATCACTTGTAGATATACAGAGGTCGTTACTTAAAACAAAGTTAGAGAATACTAAATTAACTGTAATGTTCAAAAGAATAGATGGAGAATATGATTATGTTGCAGGAGACGGAACTACTGAAGTAGCAACAGGATATGAAGCTCAAACAAGTGTTTATTTATTTGATGGATATGACATAGAGATAGTAGAAGGAACAGGAAGTACTGAGGGAATAGTATTTGTAGATGAAAATGGGGATAACATACTTGATGGATTCAGTAATATAATAGATGGATACAATGGAGAATTAGTTCCTGTAGATATTGGAAATGATGGAAGTATAGAGTGGATACCTGAAAGTGAGTACAGAGAAAGGCATATAGTATTTACGGACATAGCCATAGAGTCTATGGAATTTTTAAGGAAAGAAAAAGACTTAGGCATGAAAAGTTTTATAAAAAACTTATATAGTGAATTAAGACTTATATATCCTTCAACTAAAGAAGGTTTGAGAATATCGAATATGTGTTTAGACACACAATTTTGGGTAGACTTAGATAATTGGGGATTAAATGATAACTCAACAAGAAAGGGTAAATTAAATAAACTATTATTTGAATCTACAGTAACATATGTGGGAGGAAAAATAGTTGCACTATTTGAAGTAGATAACATATACTTTGAAAGAAATTTATTCAAACATAGCATAGGGGCAACTGAAGATTTTGGTATAGCAGATTTTGGTACAGCAGAAACTTGGATAAATGTAGATAATATGGAAGTAAACATATTGGATTACAAAATAATTCCAAATGGAGGTAACAAATGATAAATAAAAAAGCATTTACGATGTTAGAAATAATTTCAGTAGTGGCTCTGGTAGGAATACTGATGGTTATATTAGTGCCTAGACTTTCGAAATATACCTTAAATAGTAAAATAGACACAGTAGAAGCAGAATTAAGAACATTTGCACTAGATTTAAATAATTACGTAGTAGATTATGGAGCAATAACCATGACAGTAGATGATTCAGAAGTACAAAACACTCCTTTAGAAGAAGACGAGACTTATGTAAAATGGACATATGAATTTGTAGATACATTGAATGAAATGTATATAGGTAATACACTAGATTTAGCATCAATACAAGTAATTGAAGATGAGATAGGAAGAGACAATCCTCATAAAATTCAAATTGACACAGACGATGACAGTACACCTGATACATGGATATATGATTACTTTAAGGTTAAAACAATGTATAAAAAAGACCCTTGGGGTAATAAATACATATTAACATTCCATACTAGAGAAACTGGAACAAGTGATATAAATAAAATACTCGGACACGGAATAGTTATAGTACAGAGTATGGGTCCTGACCAAACAGATGAGTCGGAGTTATATACGACTAGAGAATTTGGAGAAGGTAAAGATGCGTCAGGGGTAGAAAGAATAGATGATATAATATTAATAATACAAACTAAATAATACCAAAAGCTCAATTAAATTTTAAGGGATTTAATTGAGATTTAAAGATAGATATGTTATTATGTGAGTTTAGGTTATTAGAAGTAATAAAACGATTTAAAATAGTTGATTAGTGGGTTTTGGGTAGGTATTAATATATGAATTTATAAGGGGTTTGAGATGATAAAAAGAATATGTACGTTATTAATAGTGACATTGATTTTAAGTACAAGTGTAGTCTATGGAAGTACAATAGATACTGATTTTGATACTATTATAGAGGGGATATACAAAGAAATAGAGGAATACGATAAAGAAATAAATAGAATAAATAATATAGTAGACCAGATAGATAATAAATACTGTACAAAAGAAGATTTAATATTTGGAACTGCACTAGACAGAAATCAAGCCAAACTATATAAAGAGTCACTTAAAAAATTAACAGATGCACAAGAGAATAAGTTTTTATCAATAGAGATAATGGAAAAGAGTAAAGAGTTTTATGCAACACTATTTGATAGTCAAGAACAGTCAACATTAAAGGTAGTAGATAAGTGGGTAGAACAAAATAAAGATATGAAAGTAGATACATTAAATTTTATATATCCTGTTAATATACATAATGTATCTTCTGGGTTTGGAAAAAGAACACATCCTATATTTGGAACATCTGATTTTCATGGTGGAACTGACTTTGCAGATAAGAGAGGAACAAATATTTATGCATCAGAAGATGGTATAGTTATATTCACACAATATAACCAAAGTTATGGAAATGCAATAATATTGATGCACGGAAACGGAATATTTACTCTTTACGGACATATAGATTATGATGGTATATTAGTTAGAACAGGAGATAAAGTACAGCAAGGACAACTTATAGCAAAGATGGGAAGTACAGGAATGTCAACAGGACCTCATGTACATTTTGAAATAATAAATGAACGAACAAAGATAGACCCATTACCTTATTTACATTATAAATAAAAATATAGATAGTTTAGCATTGTAAAGATGTTAAACTATTTAGTCATACAATTTAGTACAAAGTGATATTGATTAATAATGATTATGAAATAAATAGAGTACTTTAATAAGGTATTTAAACATATATTAAACTGTAATTAAAAGAACATACTATTAACTATGTGAAATTGAATTTGAGTTAAAAATAAAGGAGATATGAATAAATGGATATAAGGGGAAAAGAGATAACACCAAGAGAAACAGTAGATAGTGCTAAGAATATACTAGAAGAGTTAGGTTTAACATATAAAATAAATTTAATATACAGTGGTGTAGATACATATTCTCATGGATTAGAGATATTTTTTAAAGAATTTCCAGAATATAGAGTACATAAAACAAATGGTAAAGGTATAACAGAAGAATATAGTGAGGCATCTGCATTTGCAGAAATGATTGAGAGAATATCTAATTTAGCAGTGTTGTTAAATTTAGAGAGATTTAAATTAAATGAATACAGTGGTAAATATATATCATCAAATGAGAAAATACTTAGTTTTAAAGAAGTATCAAAACTAGATGGGTACATAGGAAAATGTAAATTAAATTATGGAAAGAAATTTCTAGAGTCATTCAAATATTTTGATGAAGTATATATAGAAGAAGACAAAAGTATTTGTGTAGAAGTAACAAATATAAAAGATAATTATAAATGTTTTGTTCCTTTATCATATTTAATAAACGATACAAATGGTATGTGTGCAGGAAATACAAAGGAAGAAGCACTATGTCAAGGAATATTTGAACTATTTGAAAGATATTCACATAATTACATAATAGAAAACAAAATAATTCCTCCAATACTTCCTAGAGAAATTTACGAAGATACATACAGCAACAAAATAATAGACAAAATTGAAAACTATGAAAATGGTAGATATAAGGTGGTAGTAAGAGATTGTTCATTAGGACTTAAAATACCTATAGCAGGTATAGTGATATTTGATAAGTTAAAGAAAAAGTATAGAGCTTCATTTGGAGCATCTTATAATTATTCTATAGCACTTGAAAGATGCTTAACTGAAATATTACAGAATAGAGAAATTAATGATATGCCATTTTTAGACATATTTAATCCATTAGATGCATCTAGTAAAAATAATATGGTAAATATGGAAATAGCAGGAATAGCACATATGCCAGAAGAATTCTTGTGCGGATTAGAAAATTCATATGAATTTGAAGGAAACTTAAATTTAGGTGAAAATAATGTTGAGATACTAAATAATATAATGAAAGTATTAAAAAATCAAAATATAGACATATACTATTTTGATAATTCGTTCTTAGGTATGAACTGTTATAAATTATTATCATTTGAACTTGGGTTCATAAAATTAATAGACAACGGTGATTATTTTAAAAATGAACTGGACATATATAAGAACATAGGAAGTAAAGACTTAACATTTGAGCATGCTGACAATGTATTAGATAAATTATTCAAAACAAGAATAATAACAGGTAAAATATGTGACATATTAGGTGTTAATAACTGTAGAGATTTTGAAGATGGAAAAATATATAATATACATGATTTATTTATGGCAGTTATGTTATTAAAGGTAGAGGATATTGAAGGGTTTATAAAATATGCAAATTATTTTATAGATTACTATAGTGGAGATAACTTAAAAGGAATAAGTTTATTAAGGTGTTTAGTTCATATATACTCGTTTAAAATTAAAAACTTAAATTTAGAAATCGTCATAAGCTTACTTGAAAATGTATATAGTCAAGAAGAAATTAAAAAATGCTTTGACATATTAAAGGATACTGATAAAGTAATAGAGACATTCGGATTTTTTGACAGAGGTGGTCAAGGTGAATTTAATTTATGTATACCTGAATTTTTAACTAGATATAAAGAATTTATAAATACTATAAATAGATTAAGAATAGAGGCAGGAAAATAACATTAGTGGGAGGCAGACGTGATAGAGAATACGTTTAGAATTAAAAAGCTAGATAAAACTGTAAATAAAATATTAAGAAATGTTGATAAATTTAATACTAAAAATATAAGTGACACTGAAATAATAGACATGTTTAATTCTAAAGATATATGTGAATCTATAGCGGGTGTATATTTTACTATACATAAGTTTAAGGGTATAAAATTATTTAAATCTCAGTTAAGGGCTGTAGTTTCATTGAATAAAGGTTATGTAACTGAAATGAAAACAGGAGAAGGCAAGACATTAGTTATACTGTGTTATGTATTAATAAAAGGAAGAAATGAAAAAATACACATAGCAACAACTAACGACTATCTTTCAAAAAGAGATTATGAAAACTCAAAGGATATATTTGAGTTTTTAAATATTAAATCTGTTTTTAATGATAGAGACAGTAGAAAAGACATAAACAATATTTATGACAATGATGTTGTGTATAGCTCATGCGAATCCTTGATATTTGATTATTTAGAATATGAGTATAACAAAGATTTTAAATTTACATTTGAAAATGTAATTATAGACGAGATAGACTATGTATTAGTGGATAACGCAACATCAAGTTTTTCAGTAAGTGGACAAGTTATAGGGGAAGTAGATTACAGTAACTTACTAACTGTAAAAGGTTTCGTAGAAGATATGCAAGGGTATAAAATGAGTAAAGATGAATTAACAAACATGGAAAAAATGATGTGGGACTTAAAATCTAAAGAAATAGTTTATGATTATTACTATGAAGAAAGTTCAAAATTTCTATGTATATCTGATGAAACATTTGAATTAATACATAACATATTTTTGCATAATAAAACAGATACTTTTGAGATATCTGAAATATACTTAAATATAATAAGTTATTTAAAAGTATTGTTATTTTACAAAAAAGATATAGAATACACAGTAAAAGATGGTCATATAGTATTGATAAACATTAATAACGGTAGATTGTTATACAATTCATCATATGAATCAGATATACAAGCAGCTATACATGTTAAGGAAAATTTATTCGAACAATTAGAAATGCGTTTAGAGAATAATATGACATATCAAATATTTTTCAATATGTATAACAATCTTGTAGGCGTTAGTGGAACAGTAAAAGATATAGAACAAGAATTGAATTTATTATTTGGAAAAGGAATATCTATAATACCTGAAAATAAACAGTCACAAAGAGAAGATTTCAGTGACATGATGTTTGAAACAAAAGAACAGTCTTTCGAATACACTCTTAAAACAATAAAAAATAATTATAACAAGAATCCAATACTGATAGTGTGCCAGTCTGACTTTGACGCCGAGAAGCTATACAATTTTGTATATTTTAATGATGTGAAGGCAGTTATATTTAATAACAGTACACCATACGAAATAGAAGACAAAATCATAGACAAAGTTGGAGTACCTGGAACAGTAACAATATCAACTCAATTAATGGGTAGAGGAACAGATATAATACTGAAAAGTATAAATAAAGAAAAGGGTTTAATAGTACTGTGCTTAGGACATTTTATGAGTAAAAGAATTGATTTACAAGTAAGGGGTAGAGCAGGTAGACAAGGAGAAAACGGTTATACTCAGTTTATAAATACATTTGAAGATGACATATTTAAAATACTTAGTAAAAGAGAGCTAAATAAGATAGATAAAACTTTTAAAACTAAAGAACAATTAGATAACAAAGATAAAGTTTACACTAAATATATCAAAAAAGCACAGAGTAGATTTGAATACAGAGGATTACAAAAAAGAATTGATAATTATACTTATGACTATATAATAGAATCAAATAAACCTAAATACATATATGACATAGAAAATCATATAGATTATGTGTGCGAAGATGAAGATAGTAAAATAACATGCTATGAGATTTTAAAACTGAACTGGTTTATATATAAAAAGTTTATGTTACACATTAAATATAATATAATAGTAGCATATAAAAATTATAGTTCAATGCAGAGATACGTAGAATTTCATAGAATGTCAGTACAACAATTAAATGAAATAACAGATAAATCAAAAGATAGTATAGATGATATAGTGAGAGAACTGGGAAGGGGACAATAAATGTCAAACGTAGCAATATTAGAATCATGTAATTATAAATGTAAATACTGTTTTGCAGAGGAATTTACAGAACATGGAAACAACAAATTAATGAGTTTAGAAGATTTTAAAAGGGTAACAGACTTTCTGTTACAAACTAGCGATGGAGTAGGGTTGATAGGTGGAGAACCAACATTACATCCTGAATTCGACAAAATAGTAGAATACTTAATAAAAAGAGAAGGCATAAAATATGTAACAGTATTTACGAACGGAAGTAGCCTTATGGAACATCTGAACGTACTAGCATCTTCAAAAGTTGGTATATTATTAAATTACAATTCTCCAAAAGAGTTGATGAGACAATTTGGAGAAGAGTTAGGAAAAGTTAGATTTGAAAGTGCTAGAGAGCAGATAATAAAATTTAATAAACTTTGTCCTGATAAGATGACTATAGGCGTTAATATATTTGATACAAATACTGATTGGTCTCATATAGTAGACATATTTCAGAATATAGAGAATAAAAAGGAAAGGGTGTTAAGAGTATCTACAGTAGCTCCTAACATAAATTCAGATAAGAAATTAAATTTGGTATATTACAATGAAATGGCAGAGTCATTACTAACATTATTGGAGACAGCAAAAGATTTAGTAGATAGGATAACATTTGATTGCTCCAAAATACCTGTTTGTGTAATGGAACAATATAAGGAAAGATTTGAAGGTTTATTAGCATTTTACGAAACTAAAGGTGGAACTGATTATCATAAAAGATATGGTTGTGAACCTGTATTAGATGTTACAGTAGATTTACAAGTTATAAGATGTTTTGCAATGTCAAGATTAGCAAAAGTAAATATGTTTGATTACAAAGATATGATGGAAATTTATAAATATTTTAAACATGGAATTGATGGAATATGTTATAACATGCAGATAAACTTCTTGTGTAATGATTGTAAATTAAGTACAAATAAACAATGTAATGGTGGGTGTTTATCATTTACGACTGAAAAAGCCTTAGCAGTTAAATCTTTCATAGAGAGGTTAAATGGATGTTAGAATATAAAGAATACAGTATAGAAGAGATTAAAGCTAAATGGAAAGAATTATTCAATAAGAAAAATACATTTAATTTATATATAGATGTTCCTTTTTGTATTTCAATATGTAAGTTTTGTAATTTAGGTAAAATAGCATCTAGAGTAAATTCAAAAGAATACAAAGAATATTTTGATGACATATTACCTAAATTTTTCGAACAGCAGAGTGACATACTAAGATTAAAGATATTTGATACATTGTATTTAGGTGGAGGGACTTCTGGAATGATGGATACACATACAATGAGAAAAGTTTTTGACCTTATACCTAATATAGATAAGATAGAGAGTAAGAAATTTGAAGCTAATCCAACAATATTGAGTAAAGAAAAACTTGAGATACTTAGTGAATATGGGTTTAATCAAATATCAATGGGTGTTCAATCATTTAATAATGATTTAATATTTAAAAATAACAGGATACCTGTTAAACAAGAAAAACTAAGAAGTATAATTGACTTCTGTAGAGAACATGGAATAAGTACAAACTGTGATTTACTGACATTTACGGAACAGTCTGCATATGCAGGTGAGACAGTAGACGTGAAAGCGTCATTAAAAAATACTGCAAACGACATAAAAATAATGATTGAAAATATTAAACCTGATACTATAACAATATATCCTAAATGGGAGATGTTTAATTATACTGACAGTTCAGGATTCTTAGAAGATAAGAGTGAAGAAGATTTTAAATTAAGATACAATATAAATAAAACAATACTTAAAATAATTAGAAAACATCCTGAGTACAAAATATCAAGTGATAAAATAGAATTAGATTTACGAAATATAAGTAGAGAAGATGCTGTAAACAATATAGTGTTGAAATTGAAAAAAAGTAAAAACATAATTGAAGACAGGTACGATTCGTCTTCATATCCATTTAATAAAGGAAACAAACAAAATGTAGTGGGGCTAGGTGGTTATGGGGGGAAAAAAGGAAGAACTCCTTATTCATATATAGGCAATAATTTTTATTATATAAACGTAGTTGAAAACGGAGAAATAAAATATTTAGGTATAGAGTCATAAAATTATGAGGAGACAAAAATGAGCGAAAAAAGAAGAGAGAATTTTTCTATATTATTTAAACCTACACATGCTTGCAATTTTAAATGTGAGTATTGCCATGATAGGTCAAATAGAGAAAGAGTAGGAGACATGAGGGCTCCTGATGAGTTATTAAAACACACATTAAAATTATTAGAAGAATACACTAAAAACGTACAATTTATATGGCACGGTGGCGAACCTACAGTATTAGGAACTCAGTATTATAGAGATGTACAAGATGAATTTTATTATAGATATAAAACAAAATTCGAACAATCATTACAATCAAATGGTTCATTATTAAATGAAGACTGGTTGAAATTGAAAAAAGAAGCTAATATATCAATAGGAGTAAGTAATGATATATTATCACAAGAAATAAGGGTCGGTATGCAATATAGTTTAGGTGAACTTGCTAAATTATTTGATAAGCATGAATTTGGATTGTCAGTAATAACTGTAATAAATGGTGAAAACTGTGAAATGATGTTAGATATATTGAAAAAGGGTGAGGAAATAGGTTTACGTAGCCTGAGCATGAATGCAATATATAATCCTTCACGAAATAAAAAATTACCCAAACATCTTGAATTAGATCCTGTTAAATACGCTGAAAGTTTTGAAGAAATGATGAAATATTGGTTATACAACGATATAAAGATAGGTGAACGTTCTATGAAAGAGAAGATTTGTTTGGTATGTGGTTCTACAGAACAAACAACTTGTACTTATGGTGATTGTAGAATGCATTGGATAGGTGTAGGACCTACTGGAGAAGTGACATTCTGTGATAGAGACTTAGGAGAAGGATTTGATTTCGGTAACATAATGGATATGGAAAGTATAGATGATTACCATAATAGTCAAGGATTCATTAAATTTTATAATGATGTTCAATCAAGATTAGATAACTATTGTTCTAAATGCAACTATTTCAGATTTTGTAGAGGCGGATGTAATGCAAACCACTTATCAGCAACAGGAACATTAACTAAATGCGATGAGATAAGATGCGAATGTACAAAGAAAACATTTGATGTAGCTTATAAATTATTGAGGGAACTAGATATAAGGTCAAATGACATGAATAAAACAGCAAAAGAATATCTAAATAATTTAGATTATATACCTCTTGTAGAAATAAAAGAATTTTTAAAGAAAAAAAACATTGATTTGAGCAATGCAACATATGAAGAAGACAACATAACAAATTGTAAAGAATTTAAGTTGTTTAAATTATTTAATCAAGATAAAGAACCTGCTGTAGGAAGTATTCACAGTGACTATGTTGGGTATCATCCTGAACCTACTGAAAACATGATGATAGCAGAAGCAAATAGAAAAAGTTTTATTGAATCATTCTACAGAGACTTTAAAAATAAAATTTACGAAATTACAGAGGGTAAATAGCATGATAAATAAAGATGAGATTACAATGAAAATACTGGGTAAAACATATGGAGATTACGAAAAAGAAAAAACATTCATATTAAAAGTTAGTGGAGAGTTAGAAAATCTATCTGGACACGGTGATTGCTACACAGATAATAATAATAACAGTAATAAATTAAATAATGCAAAAGCAAAAGCAAAATTAAGAAGATTATTAGATGATGAAAAAGAAATGACAATAAATAAACTTAACTTAAAGGAGAAAAATTAAACATGGATTACGATTTAAAAGTAGGGTATGCATGCAATAATAAATGTTTACATTGCGTTGTAGAGTCATTCAGATATGATAGAAGTAATAATGAGGAAGTTAAAGAATTTAATTATAAATACGGTGAAATTATAAATATAGTTGACAATTTAGAACCAATAGATAATTTCGTAGTTACAGGTGGAGAGCCAACAATAAGAAAAGATTTTATGAGAATATTGAGACATGTTAGAAAAAAAGCAAAAAGAGTATCATTACAAACTAATGGTAGATTGCTAGGACAGTATATAGACGATATTGCAAAAGAAGGTTTAATAGATTATTTTGTAATAGCAATGCATGGGTTTGAAGAAACACATAATAAAGTAACTGGGCATAAGAGTGGAAACCCTTACCAAGAAACATTGGCATCACTAAGAAAGCTGAAAGAGGTTTGCGGAAAAGAATTGAAACATAAGATGAGAATAGAGATAGTATTATCTTGGTTAAACGTAAATGAGTTTGTAGATTTAGCTGATTATTTAATAGCAGAAGGGTTCCTTAACATAGGTATATCTTATCCACATTTGGACGGATTTGCTAGAACAGTATCTTTGGATTATGCAAGGTCAATAGGATTTCCTTATACTGAGTTATCACCTCACATACCTAAATTATTTAGTTTGTTGGATAAATATCCAAATTCTGAGATTGGATTTGAGATGATTCCTGATTGTGTATTAAAAGATGAGAACGGAAATCATATTACAAATTTACCACATAACTATTATAATATGAGTGCACATAATAGAGAAATAACAGTTAATTTTCCTGATAGACCTTTAACAGAGAACTTTGCTGAGAAGATAAAACAAAGTTATAAGAAATTTGATATTTGTAATAAATGCACAAAATGTTGCGATTGTGTAGGGGTTTGGGAAGAATATGGTGATATGTACGGTAGTGAAGGATTATCAACAATACGATAGGAGATAAGGATATGTTTGTTATAAAACTAGATAGTGATGTAAAAAATATAGTTACAGATAAACTATATAATGACATTGTAAAATACAATATAATGTCAAATATAATATTGATATACGATGTAGATTCAAACTTTGATAAAAACATAAATGCATCTTGCTATTATGTACATGCAGATAAATTAATAGATGTTGATGAAGATGATTTAGAGGAAATTATACTCGATTTAGCAGATAAAAAATCGATTATAATAATTGATAAACTGGAACAAAACACTCAACTACTTGAGATAATAAATTTTTACGGAATAGAATATTTCGAGAAAAAAGACATTGAATTTAAAAAAGATATAACAATAGAAAATTTAAATAAAGTTGACCTATTAAACTGTAAAGATATTTTAGAAAATAATTATTGTAGTTACGACTTTAACAGTATAATACTTAGATTTAATTTGGACAAAGATGGAAATATGATATGCAAAGAAACAGGGGAAATTTTTAATATACACGAAAAAGATTTGATACACATATTTGATTATTCAAATAAAATGGAGCAAATAATTAATGAAACAGCTGATTTAGAAGTAGATATAAATACAACTACTAATAATCTTATAGGATTGATATTTAATAGTTATAAGAAATCTGATTTGTTTGAATACAGAATAAATTTATACAATATTGTAAGACATCTTAAACCTGAATATTACACTAGTCTGTATTCTAATTTTAGTTATATTTTAAATAACTTTATAAATATTGACGATATAGAAAAAATTTTAGAGGAGAATTATGTTATTTAACTACAATGGAATAGACTACAGCATAAGAGATGTTATGCACAGAGAAACTCAAAGAGAAAATATAAAAAATTTACAAGAAGAAATTATTGATAAACTAGTATTTAAAGACGGTAATTTTACAGTATTCACTAATAATAGTGAATACGAAATTTCAAAAGGTTGCCAGGCATGTAAACGAGGAGAGTAGTTATGTTTATTTACATCGAACATTTGTAATGTAAGATGTAAATTTTGTCCACGTACACATACTGATGAAGATTACAATTCTTGGACACATCCTAGAAGCATAGTAAATCATTGGATAGATGATGTAAAAGCATATACAGAAATTTACGGAGATAAGATAAAAGGAGTTTCATATTCCGGAGGGGAACCTTTATTACAAATGACAAAAATATTGGAGATAGCAAGCCATATTTCATTAAATAGGCCTGACATATATCAATGGTGCTACACAAACGGAATAGATGCAAACACAGAGAACTTAGTAAAATTAGAAAGTGCAGGAATTAAAGAATTACGTTTTGATTTAGCAGCAACTAATTTTAATGAAAAAGTAGTAGAGAATTTACGCAATGCTTGTGGGATATTTGAAAGAGTGACAGTGGAAATTCCTTCAATGCAAGAAACAAGAGATAAACTAATCAAAGATGGATACTTAGATAGGTTAGTAGAGTACGGAGTAAAACAATTAAACTTAGCAGAATTAGAGCTCGTTCAGCCTATAAATTGGGAAACTTATGCAAAAGATAAAACAATATATGCGTATGATAGTATGGGAGATATTATTGTATCCCCTGTAGAAAGTAGATTCATGACGTACGAAATTATTGGATATGCTTTAGACAACAAATTAAATATATTGATAAATGATTGTTCTTTGCAAGCAAAAGAAGTTCAGACAATAAAAAGAAAATTGAATGGTTTATACAGAATATAGAAGGAGGTAACAAGATGGAAATAAATATCAATAATTTCAGAAAAAGTGATGAAATTAATGAGCATATAGCACTTGTTTATGGATTTGATTCCACTGGTTGGAATAATTTCAAGGTAAACCAAAGGGCAGTACAACAAGGGTTGACACAAGCACAAAGAAATAATACACATGCTAATACAGCACCTCATAGTAATTTAGCACCACATAGTAATGGTAATTACCATTCAAATGGGTCACCACATAGTGACTATACAACATATTCAGATAGACATAGAGATACTGATAGACATAGAGATTATGCACCACACTCTGACGGATATAGACATGCAGATTTCTCTAGAACTTCACATAGTAACGGACATAGTGATAGACATAGTGATAGGTCAGTTTCTAGACATACAGATTATCACTCTGATAGAAGTCCTGATAGACACTCAGACTCAGACTCTCATTATGACAGATTTAATCATAGAAATACATCACCACATAGTGATTATACTTATGAAACAAGTAATCATAGGGACACAAATCCTCATAGTAATAATTTACCACATAGTAATAGCTATACACACAGTAATACAAATCCACACAGTAATGTAGGATTTGACCATACAAACTTTATACCATCAACACCTGAATTTTTCGACCATGTAAATGGAGAAAAGGTTAAAGGGAATATTACATTAGCTATTTACTCTTACGATAATAATAATAGAATTGCAGGGAGTCAAACAGCAGAGGCTAAAGATGTATATTATGATTTGATAATAAGAAAAGTTAGAAATTTAGACGGAAGTGCTAATGTATCTGGCTGGAGAACATTGTTGAGTAATGTTAAAGAATCATCATATAACAATGGTGTAACATTTGATTTAAATACTATGAGCCCATTAGATGCAGCTGTAAATACAGGAAGTGTAGTAACTTCAGCAGTAGCTAAAGCTAATGAGGGATTTTACCAAGTACAAGCTGTAGCAAGAAATGTTAATCAAAGTGGAAATGGTGTTGGGCCTGTAACTTACCGAGGTGGGGATAAAACAATAGAGTTGAAAATTCAACAAAATACAGTGGCTAATGCAAGTGTAACTAATACGGCCGAAATAATAAACTTCTGGTTTGGTGACGCTGGTGCATATGCAACAACAGGACCTGTAAGAAAAGCACATGGAAATGGAATGTATGCAGGAACATATGATGACACTAACGCTAAAAATAATGGTATATTAGTTAAGATATCAATGACAGACCCTGATACACCTCAGTATCAAACGGGTAGGGCTAAATTAATTGATAGAGGAACAGGGGTATTAATAGCTACTGTTGATGTGTATTGGTCACAAACATCTGCTTTAGGTGTGACTAAGGTACAGTCTGGTGGAACAGCTAAAACAGGGTATGCTTATTTTGATGAGTCACTATTGGGTGCAAATACAGTAAATAGAAATTGTATTGTAGAGATAGAGATTAGGGACTTTGAAGATTCTGGATTAGCAAAACCAACAGGTGATGTAGTAACATTCAGAACATTCACAAGTACAGGTGGAGCACAGTTAAACTTACAATACAATTTCTATTTACTGTA
>Ga0209100_1000171_pt1 | contig 72942 bp, 63 predicted proteins | sample lystaG_FD_185480 | JGI IMG/M metagenome (GOLD analysis project Ga0209100, IMG submission 185480) | Glacier valley bacterial and archeal communities from Borup Fiord, Nunavut, Canada, to study Microbial Dark Matter (Phase II) -... | ecosystem: Environmental > Aquatic > Freshwater > Ice > Glacier ... | reverse complement strand
CCCCGACTCCCTCTCCCAGCACGAGGGGACTCTCCGAACCGAGGATGCTCCGAAGCGCCAATGGCGCACCCGATCTGGCGCTCACCGCGAGCCCGTCCCCGGTGGTCATCGGCGGGACAACTGTCAATGCCCTGACTTGCAACGTATCGCTCCCGGGATCGACACTCCTGATGCGCCCAGGAGACCCGCTTACGGTGTCGCTTGCGAATCGGCCGCTTACGTCCTGCGACGAGTGGGCCGACCACGACCGGGAGGAGCACGGTCTCACGCGGCTCCGCGGGCCGGAGGATCGCCTCGCCCATCCGGACCAGGCTTACTGCGGGCCCATTTCGACGTCCCTCGACGCTATCCGAGCCCCCGCTGGATTCGCCGAGTCCTAGCTTTGGGCTCGCAGGCGCTCATCCTGGTCGCGAGACCACTCCGCAACACACCGTCGATCCGGCTCTCATCGAGGGGAGGTGCTCGGCCCGCTGAGCGCCTCTCCACGGCTCGCTGCGCCCGTGCGTGACACGCGCGCCCGAACGTTCGGGCGCGGGTGTCACTCACGGCCGCGGAGAGAGACGGGGCCGGGTGCACCACTGTGATCGGACAGACATCCGCAATCAACGGGTGAGGGTGACGAGGGAGGCCCGGTAATGGGGAGGCCATGATTTCGTGGAGCCGCCTGTCAGAATCGAACTGACGACCTTCTCATTACGAGTGAGATGCTCTACCGACTGAGCTAAGGCGGCGTGCACGGAATTTCTCGCGGGCAACGCATGAAAGCCTAGCCGATCAGACGGCGGGTACCGGCCGGAGGATGCGATCCAGCTCGTCGAAGGAATCCTTGAGCCGGTCCCCCAGCGAAGGGCCGCCTTCGTTGTCTGCCCAGCACACCCACGCGTGCTTCATAGTGGCGAACGCCACGTTGGTGATGAGGCGCGATCGGCTGAGGACCAAGCCAGAATCCGCGGCGAGAGCCGGAGCATCCGCCACGAGGCGCAGCGCGACGATCTCACGCACCCGATCCTCGAACTCGCGCATCGCGGCCATACGCATCGCGAAGAGCTGGGGGTAATCCTTGAGCAGGCTGCGACGCTTCAGCATCAGCTCCGTGTCGTTGGATCTACCTTCGACCGCAGCGGCGAGCAGCGCTCCGAGACCGTCGAACACGCTGCCACTCGAGGCGTTCACATAGGCCGCGACCGCATCGGCGGTTGGTGGCTCGGGCGTCTCACCGACGAGCGCGGACTCCTTGGACGCGAAATAGTTGAAGAAAGTGCGCGGCGAGATATCGGCGGTGTGACTTATCTCGTCGACAGTCACCTTGTCGAGGCCCTTGGCGGCGACCAGGTTCAGTGCTGCTATCTCGATCGCACGAGCCGTGGCGAAACGCTTGCGTTCGCGCAGTCCTGCCCGGGCGTGATCGAGTGTCATACTGATATTCTTGCATTCTCTGCAATTTTGCACAAACCATGAAGCGTGATCATCAGGTGCAATCCGGGTCTTTTTTCGGAACCGAACCCGAGACGAAGTAGCGATCCACCGTGTTGTCGATGCACGGGATGCCGCGGTTGTAGGCCGTGTGTCCCTCCCCGTGCCGCGTGACGAGGTGCGCGCTCTCGAGCTGCTTCGACAGGGCGACACCCCACTGGTAGGGCGTCGCCGGGTCCCCAGTGGAGGAGAGGATGAGGATCGGTGCGGCGCCCGCGCCGGTCACCACGGGCGGCGCCACCCGGTTGTGGAACGGCCAGTTCTCACACGTCACATCGCCGATCACCGAGGGACGTGTGAGGGTGGGGGCCGCCTGTACGAGCTGGGCACTCTCGTTCGCGATCACCGCCGGATCCGTCACTGTCGGATAGTCGAGGCATCCGATCGCGATGAAGGCCTCGAGTGAATTGTCCTTGTAGGTGCCATCGGGACTGCGTCCGTTGTACGAGTCGGCGAGCTGGAACGCGGTGTTCGTAGTGCCCTTCCTGATTTCGCTGAACATGTCGCTGAGGTAGGGCCATGACGACTGGTCGTAGAGTGCGGAATTGATGGCAGTGTCAAGCAGGTTCTGGTCGAGGGTGCGGCCATCGGGAGCGTCGATCGGAGTGGCCGTGAGCCGGTCGTAGAGCGCCGAAATCTTTGCGAGGCTGTCGTCGACGGACCCGGAGAACGGACAATTCTTGGTCGACGGGCAGTCGGCGAGATATGCCTTGAGCGCCTCTTCGAATCCGGTGGACTGCGTGAGGCTGATGTCGAAGATCGAGAGCGTCGAATCGGTGGAACCGTCGAGCACCACATGACCGACCTTTTTCGCAAAACGGTCGATGTAATACATACCGATGTCGCTGCCGTAGGAGTAGCCGAGGTAGTTGAGCTTCGTATCCCCCACCACCGCGCGCAACATGTCCAGGTCGTGCACGGTGCTCTGGGTATCGACGAATTCGAGCGCCGGCCCGGTGTTCTTGAGGCAGGATGCCGCGAAGTTCTTCGACTGTTCGGTCACCTCCGTCACCCAAGCCGGGCTGTTCACCGGATTCGTGGCGACGCCATAGATGAATTCGTCGAGCCTCTTGGCTCTATAGCAGGTGACCGGGCTGGACCGGCCGACACCCCGCGGATCCCAGCCGATCACGTCGTAGCTCTTCTGCAGGGTCTTCGACGCCGCATAGTCGAGGTCGTCGTGCACGAGGTCGTATCCGGATGCCCCCGGACCACCCGGATTCACGAACAACGACCCGAGACGGGTACCGGTTGCGGATGCCCGGGTGAGAGCGAGCGCGATATCCGTCGCCCTGGAGGGGTGGTCCCAGTCCATCGGCACGGTGGCGGTGGCGCACTGCTGGCTTTTTCCGCAGTTCTTCCAGGTGAGGATCTGGTGATAGTACGGTACCTCGGCGGCGGAAACGCTCTCGCCGGTGGGCGTCGAAGAGCGCTCGACCTTGGGGAACAGCGGTGCCGTGCACCCGCTCACCAACAGGATGCCGACGGCGAGAACGGATAGGCGTGCGAACCTGACTAACACTGCGGATCTTTTCCCGGCACGGTTCCACCGACGAAGAAGTCATCGACGGCATTGTTCACGCAGGGGTTGGACTTGTTGTACGCCGTGTGACCCTCTCCCCGGTAGGTGATGAGGTGCCCGTTCTGCAGTTCTCTCGCGAGAGCCTTCGCCCACACGTACGGGGTCGCCGGATCGTTCGTCGTGCCGACGACGAGGATCGGTGCCGAGCCATCCGCCGTGATCGGACCGCGCATGCGCGTGGGCTGGAACGGCCAGGAGGCACACGAGGTGTCGTACGAGAGCTGGGGGCCGAGGGTCGGCGCGAGAGACGCGAGTTTGGCCGCATCCGCTCTCAGGCTCGTATCGGTGGTGGACTCGGCCGCATAGTCGAGGCAGTTGATGCCGATGAATGCCTCGGTCGAATTGTCCTTGTAGGTGCCGTTGGCATTGCGCCCGTAGTAAAGGTCTGCCAGCTGGAATGCCACGGACGCATCACCCTGCTTCACGGTGCTGAACAGCTGCGAGAGGTACGGCCAGTTGGTCTTGTTGTAGAGCGGGAAGATGATCGCATTGAACATGACGCTGCTGGAGAGTTCACGGCCATCCTTGGCGCGCAGCGGACTGGCATTAAGGCTGTCGAGCAGGGCGCGGATGTCGGTCATGGCACCGTCCACAGACCCTCCGAAGGGGCAATTCTTGCCGGTCAGGCAGTCCGTGATGTAGGCGCGCAGCGCACTCTCGAAGCCCTGGGCCTGGGTCGCCCCCACATCGAAGCTGGTGGTCGCCGGGTCGAGCGCACCGTCGAGCACCAGGTGGCCGGTCTTCTTCGGGTAGAGCTCGGCGTAGGTTGCCCCGAGCAGGGTGCCATAGGAGTAGCCGAGATAGTTGAGCTTCTTGTCACCGAGTGTCGCGCGCAGCAGGTCGAGGTCCCGGGCCGCGCTGTCCGTATCGATGAAGCCGAGGAGGTCGCCGGTGTGGGTGAGGCACGCCGCGCCGAAAGCGGTGTTGCTGGCACGCTGGTCGGCGATCCACGCGTCCGAGCCGAAGGGATTGGGTGAGACGCCGAAGAGAAACTTGTCCATTTCTGTCGGATCCTGATAGCACTTGACCGCCGAGGACCGGTTAACCCCCCGTGGGTCGAAGCCCACGATGTCATAGTTCTGCTTTAGTTTCGCGTCGACAGCAGAGTCGAGGCTGTCGCGGATGAAGTCGTACCCCGAGCCACCTGGACCACCCGGGTTGACCAGCAACGAACCGAGGGCCGTGCCGGTCGCCGTCTTGCGGATGAGCGCGAGATCGATCGACTTGGCCGCGGGATGCTTCCAATCCATCGGCGCTTTCGCGGTCGCGCACTGGAAGTCGCCGCCCTCACAGGACTTCCATTTCAGCACCTGGCTGTAGAACGGCTCGAGATCAACGGCCACCCGCTCGCTCGTCGGAGTCGACCTGGTGCCCGGCGCCTTCGGCAGGAAGGACGCGACACAGCCGCTGAGCGGCAGGGTGATTGCGAGCGCGGCGGCGATAAACACGGTGCGAGTGGTTCTGGTTGTCACGGGCATCCCTCAGCGAGCGGTCGAAATCAGCATGGCTTCGAGGGCGAGGGCCGGGGCCACGTTGCCGTCGATGCGCTTGCGGGCGGTGGCGATGGCATCCATCGTCGCGAGTGTCTCAGCAGCCGTCGAAGCCGCACTCGCGGTGGTCAGTTGCGAGAAGATGGCGAGATTGATCGGCTCGGTCCGGGCGTCGAGCTGCAACAGCAGGATGTCGCGGTAGAGCGAAAGCAGATCGACCATGATGCGGTCGATTCCATCGCGAAGGCTGCGGGTCGCGCGCCTCTTCTGGTCCTCCTCGAGAGTGCGCAACTGGGCGCGGAGTGCCGGCGGAATAGTTCCTCCCGGTTCGACGCCCAGCGATCGGAGCGCACTCTCGCGCTCCTCCGCATCGCGCTCCTCGGTAATGGCCTTGGCATCCTCTCCCGCGAGTTCGAGCAGCTTTGCCGCGGCGATCACCGCCCCCGACACGGTGTGGATGCCAAGCGCGATCTCGAGGGTCTGCTGGCGACGACGACGGGCATCGTCGTTGGTGGCGAGGCGGTGGGCCATGCCGATGTGGCTCTGCGACTCGCGCGCGGCCCTGGTCGCGGTGGCGATGTCCACGTCGTCGCGCCTGGCGATGAGTTCGGCCACCTCCGCCACATCCGGAACCCGTAGTCGCACGGTGCGCACCCGGGACCGGATGGTCGGCAGCAGGTCTGCTTCGCTCGGTGCGCAGAGGATCCACACCGTTCTCGGCGGCGGCTCTTCGAGCGCCTTGAGCAGCACGTTGGAGGTCCGCTCCTGCATGCGGTCGGCATCCTCGATCACGATCACGCGATATCGGCTCACCGAGGGCGAGAAATTGGAGCTCGAGACCAGCCGGCGCACGTCGTCCATCTTGATGATCACGCCCTCGGTGCTGAGCACGGCGAGGTCGGGATGAGTGCGGGCGGCGACCTGACGACGGGTGCCTTCGTCGCCATCCGGGCTGCCGACCCCACCGGTTGCGGCCGGGCTGAGGAGAGCCGTCGCGAAAGCGTAGGCGAGATTCGAGCGGCCGGAGCCGGGCGGACCCGTGATGAGCCAGGAGTGGGTCATCGCCGAGTCTCCGATCGGTGAATCGCCGAGCGTCGAGTCCGCTGCGGCCGCACGGAAGACTGCGATCGCCTCCGACTGGCCGGTCAATTCGTCCCACACGGTCATTCGCCAAGCCTAAGCGGAGCGGCTGACCGGGCCCGCCCGCGCCGCCAACACTGGCTTCACCCTGCATAACTCCTGCAGATCTTCCGTGCGACGGCGATGCGCTCCCAAATTCCGGGCCGAACTGCGCCGCAAGACGCAGATTGCAGGAGTTATGCGGTGGGAGAGAAGGCAAACACCTACAGGCAGGCAGGGGCTGGCGGACGAGCGCCGCCCGGGTGCTCCTCCAGGAGCGGAGTCACCCGATCGCGAATGGCTGCGGCGATCGACTCGATCGAACCGGTGGCCGGGAGCACGAGGAAACGGTGCGGTTCGGCCTCCGCAAGCGCGATGAATCCGGCGCGTACGCGGGAGTGGAAGTCGCTCTTCTCGGCCTCGAGCCGGTCGTATTTGGTGCGTGCCTCATCGAGGCGCTCCCGGCCGATCGTCTCGTCGAGATCGAGCAGGATCGTGAGGTGCGGCATGAAGCCCTCGGTCGCCCAGAGCGAGATGTCACGCACCTCGGTGGGGTCGAGCACCCGCCCGGCACCCTGGTACGCGACAGAGGAGTCCAGATAGCGGTCCTGGATCACGATCTCTCCGCGCTCAATCGCCGGCCGCACCTTCGTGGCGATGTTGTGCGCGCGATCGGCGGCATAGATCAGCGCCTCGGCGCGGGGCGCGATGTGTCCTCGCCGGTGCAACACGATCTCGCGCAGTTCGATCCCGAGCTCGGTGCCGCCGGGTTCGCGCGAGCGCTCCACCGTGTGACCGGATGCGGTGAGCCAGTCCGCGAGCAGGCTCGCCTGGGTGGATTTGCCGGATCCATCTCCGCCCTCGAAGGTGATGAACAGACCGGTCAATCTGGGCTCCGCACGGAAGCCTACTGCGCGGACTCGGAGGTCGCGGCCAGCTTCGCGGCGACGAGCGTCCTGGCGGCAGGCTTCCTCGCGGCAGGCTTCTTCGCGGCAGGCTTCTTCGCGGCAGGCTTCTTGACCGCAGGCTTCTTGACCGCAGGCTTCTTGACCACCGGCTTCTTGACCGCAGGCTTCTTGACCGCAGGCCCTTTCGCACGCTTGTCCGCGAGCATCTGCACCGCGCGCTCGAAGTCGATCTCCTCGACCGTCTCCCCGCGCGGGATCGTCACATTGGTCAGGCCGTCCGTTACATAGGCACCGAAGCGGCCGTCCTTGATGCGTATCGGCTTGCCGCTCTCGGGATCGGCGTCGAACTCCTTGAGGGCGCTGGATGCCCGGCGCGCGCCGTACTTCGGCTGGGAGTACAGCTCGATCGCTGCGGGAAGGTCGATCTCGAAGATCTGGTCTTCCTCGGTGAGTGAGCGCGTATCGACGCCCTTCTTGAGGTACGGGCCGAACTTGCCGTTCTGGGCGGTGATCTCCTCACCGCTCTCCGGGTCTTGGCCCACGATGCGAGGCAGCGCGAGCAGGCGCAGCGCAGTGTCGAGATCGACGGTCGCGAGATCCATGGACTTGAAGATGGATGCCGTGCGCGGCTTCCCCGCGGCCGCCTTCTTCGGCGCTGCCCGCTTCTTCTTCGGCTCGATGACCTCGCCGGTAACCGGGTCGACGACAGGCTCGGCAACCCGGATCTCCACCGGCTCGACCACGTCGGGTTCGGGGTCGACCTCGGTGATGTAGGGCCCGAAACGACCGTCTTTCGCGACCACGTTCTTGCCGTTCTCGGGGTTGATCCCGATGACGCGATCCACAACGACGGGCGCGTCGATCAGCTCATGGGCTTTCGTGACGGTGAGCTCGTCGGGGGCAAGCTCCGGCGGGATGTTCACGCGCCGCGGGGTAGCCTCGGGCGCGGCGTCCGGATCCACGACCTCGAGGTACGGGCCGTACTTGCCGATGCGCAGTGTGACCTCGTCGTCGAGCTTGATCGAGTTGATGCTCTTCGCATCGATCTCGCCCATGTTGTCGATGACGCTGCGCAGTCCGCGGTGCTTCTCGCTTCCGAAATAGAAGCTGTTCAGCCAGTCGACGCGGTCTTCCTTGCCGTCGGCGATGCGGTCGAGGTCGTCCTCCATTGCCGCAGTGAAGTCGTATTCCACCAGGTCGGAGAAGAAGTCCTCGAGCAGTCGAACCACCGAGAACGCGATCCAGTTCGGCACGAGGGCAGTGCCGCGCGGGGTCACGTAGCCGCGGTCGATGATGGTCGAGATGATCGACGCGTAGGTGGACGGGCGCCCGATCCCCAGCTCTTCGAGAGTCTTGACGAGGCTCGCTTCGGTGTAACGGGGCGGTGCACTGGTCTCGTGGCCCTTGGCCTGGACATCCGCGACGGTGAGCTTCTGGCCGACGGTGAGCGGAGGAAGTTTCGCCTCGGCGGGCTCGGCAGCGTCGTTGCGCTCCTCGTCCCGGCTCTCCTCATAGGCCTGGAGGAATCCACGGAAGGTGATGACCGTGCCGCTCGCAGCGAACTCGGCCATGGTCGTGCCCTGCACGGGACCAGCGGTGATGACCACGGACGCCGTCATTCCCTTTGCATCGGCCATCTGCGAGGCGACGGTGCGCTTCCAGATGAGGTCGTAAAGCTTCCAGTCGTTGCCCCGCAGGGTGCCTTCGAGTTGGCCAGGCGTGCGGAAGGTATCGCCCGCGGGTCGGATCGCCTCGTGGGCTTCCTGCGCGTTCTTGCTCTTGCTCGCATAGGTTCGCGGCTTCTCAGAAACACTCTCGGCCCCATAGAGCGAGGCGGCCTGGCTGCGCGCGGCGGTCATCGCCTGTTGGGAGAGGTTGAGCGAGTCCGTACGCATATAGGTGATGTAGCCATTTTCGTACAGGCCCTGCGCCACGCTCATGGTCTGTCGAGCGGTGAAGCGCAGCTTGCGCGCGGCCTCCTGCTGCAGGGTGGACGTGCTGAAGGGTGCAGCCGGTCGCCGCGTGTAGGGCTTCGAGTCGACGGACGACACGACGACCGACGCCGCCGGGTCACGCAGTGCCTCGGCGAGGGCGGTGGCGGCCTGCTCGTCGAGAGCGACGGCATCCGGCTTGCCAGAGGTCGAGGCTTTGAGCTGTCCCCGGTCGTCGAAGTCGCGGCCGGTGGCCACACGCACGCCGTCAAGACGGGCGAGGCGAGATTCGAACGGAGTCGATGAAGCGGATGCCGCGAGCATGGCCGATAGGTCCCAGTAGCCGGCGGCGACGAAGGCCAGGCGCTCCCGCTCCCGGTCGACGACGAGGCGGGTGGCGGCGGACTGAACGCGACCGGCAGAGAGTCCCGGACCGATCTTGCGCCAGAGCACCGGCGAGATCTCGTAGCCGTAGAGACGGTCGAGGATTCGACGGGTCTCCTGGGCATCGACGAGCGCCGTGTCGATATCGCGGGTGCTGTCGCGGGCGCGTTCGATCGCCTCCTTGGTGATCTCGTGGAACACCATTCGCTTGACCGGAACCTTGGGTTTCAGTTCGTCGAGGAGGTGCCAGGCGATGGCCTCCCCCTCGCGGTCCTCATCAGTTGCGAGATAGAGCTCGTCGGCACCCTTCAGCGCGCGCTTCAGTTCGGCGACCGTCTTCTTCTTCTGGTCGGACACCACGTAGTACGGAAGGAACCCGTTCTCCACGTCGATGGAGAATTTGCCGAGCGAGCCCTTCTTGAGCTCCGGTGGCAGGTTTTTCGGCTCGATCAGGTCGCGGATGTGACCGACCGAGGCCAGCACCTCGTATCCGTCGCCCAGGTACTGGGCAATCGTCTTCGCCTTTGCGGGCGACTCGACTATGACCAGCTTCTTCGTGCCAGGCACTTGACTCCTCGACTACTGCGACTCCCGCCGCCTCTGTGGGTCTCCGGGTGAAACGAAACCTCGCCCAGCCTAGGGCGGCACCGCTGATGACACGCACCGGACACCGGAGATATCGGTTGTGGTCCCGACACGCACACCATACACACAGAAACCTGACGGCCGCTTCATCCAGTACCCCCAGTGTGGCCAGTCGGTACCGCCGAATCGCCGGGCGGACGCCCCGCGGTGGCCCGGGCGGACACCCGGAAACCGAGCACTGGGGCGGTAACACGCACCGTTGCGGTGGTGTCGTCCACGAGGCATCCGTCCAGCCGCGTCGTGTTGGCGACAGCGACGGCGGATGCCTCAGCGCACGGACTTCCGGAGCGGATGCCGACCGCGACATCCGCAGCGGCGAGTGCTGCCGCATCCGCCGCGGCAGCCGCCAGCTGCTGCACGGAGAGCACTGTTGCAACCGGCAGCAGGAGGAAGAACAGCAGGAGCACGGCAGCGACGACCGCCACGGCGAGCACCGATCCAGACCCTCGCTCGCCGACTTCCTCCGCGGGCATCATCGACCTCCGTCAAGCGCACAGCTCGAGGCGCTCACCGTGAATACGCCCATCAGCCACGAGGTTCTCGAACCGGCAGTGGATGCCGTGACGCAGGCCAGCTCCCCCCGGTGTTCCACCCGAAGGGTCGTTCCCTGCACGAGACCAGCCACCTCGCCGACCGGCTCCCCCCGAGCCACACTGCGCGCGGCCATCGCCGCGACCTGCTGGAGCCGCAGCTGCTGGCTGGAGAGCTGAAGGCCGGCGAGACATGCTGCAAGCACAAGCAGCACCGCGGGGATGACGGTGGCGAACTCCGCCGTCACACTGCCGCGCTCGCGATGGGCCGTCGTCGGCACCCGCTCACCCCGCGAAGGTCAGCGCACGATGCACGAGCTCGGTGAGCATGCCCCGCACCTCGTCACTGCGCAGGATCGCCACCAGCAGCCCCGCGAACCCGACCGCAGCAAGCGTAGCGATCGCGTATTCGGCAGTCGCGGCCCCATCGTCCCGGCTGAGTCTCGATAAAAGTTTTTTCACTATCGACCATTCCTCTCATCATGAGACCGGCGAGCTGCCGGACCCCTCCATGCTGCGACTCGATGCCGGCATCACCTACTGGCGACTTCGGATCGGTGCACCGGCATCACAACCCGGTCACTGTGGACGAGATGACGGCGATCAGCAGCGGGACGACCCCGAGCACCATGAACGCGGGCAGGATGCACAGCCCGAGCGGCAGCATGAGCGTCACGGCGAGCGTCGCGGCTGTGCGCTCCCCCGCACTCCGGGCAGCACGCCTGGCTTCGACCGCTTCCGCGCGCAACAGCGCTGCTGCCGGGACGCCCGCCCGCCGGCTGAGCTCGAGCACCTCGGCGATCGCGGCATCGCTGCCATCGGAATCGATACCGCAGGTCAGGCGAGCATCCGCGACCGACCGCTCGGCGCGGGGCAGGGATGCACCGCCGGACACCGCGATCGCCATGAGGTCGAGCGCGAGTCCGGGGGTGAGGTTCCTCGGGCAGGCGCCGCGAAGTAGGCGGCGATTCCAGAGCTGGGCGAGCAACATCAGCAAAATTCCGAGCGCGAGGCAGACCAGTCCAGGCGGAGTCGTGAAGAGCACTCGGATCGAGTCGAAACCGAGGGCCATCCCGAACAGGATTCCGACCAGCGGCAACACCATCACCATTCGGGCCGTCGCCACCGGTCCGGCGAGTGCCGTGTCGATATCCCGCTGGTTCTGGGCGAGCGAACGGAGGGTCACAGCAAACTCGGTAAGGGTCGGGGCCAGCGGCGCACCCGCACCGGAGGCCACGAGCCAGGCCGCCGCGAGGCCTCGCCAGGCCGACGCGTCCGTACGGGGCGATGACGCCACTTCGACGATCGCCTCCGCTACGGATCCGCCCTGTGCAGCGACAGCGGCGACCGAACGGGCGCCGATGGCTGCAGACCCTCGAGCGGTTTCAGCGACATGGGCCCACCCTGACGCGGGCGCGACTCCCGCCGCGAGCAACACTCCCAGGCGTTGCACCACGGCCGCGAGAGGCTCGAGATCCTCGAGAGGCCTACGGCGCGACATCGGATGCCACCATGCTCAGGCGATCATGTCGATCGAGTGCGAATCGCCCGATCTGGGCGAGCCGTCGGGTGTCCCGGTCACGCTCGAGATGCAGCACGGTGCCGATCGCGCTCACTGTCTGTCGCGCGATGGCCGTCGGGGTCATCCCCGCGAGCGCCCCGAGCGCTTCGATACGCGCCGGCACGTCGTCGAGGGAGTTGGCATGCAGGGTGCCCGCACCCCCGTCGTGTCCGGTGTTGAGCGCAGCGAGGAGCTCTCGGATCTCTGCGCCGCGACATTCGCCGAGCACGAGCCGATCGGGGCGCATGCGGAGGGCTTCCCGCACGAGGCGTTCGAGTCCGAGTTGCCCGGCACCCTCAAGATTCGCCTGCCGCGCCTCGAGTGCGACGAAGTGCGGATGCGCCACGCGGAGTTCGCCGACATCCTCGATGGCGATGATGCGATCGCCGGGGTGCGCGCTCGACAGCAGCGCTGCGAGAAGAGTGGTCTTGCCGCTGCCACCCGCCCCGGTGATGAGCAGGTTCTGGCGGCGGATCACCAGATCCTCCACTGTTGAGAGGTCGACCCGGGAGAAGAACCCCGCCGAGTCGAGGTCGCCGAGCCCGAGTCTTTCCACCCGGGGGAGGCGAATAGAGAGGAGCGTGCCTCCCGTGGATATCGGGGGGAGAACCGCGTGGATGCGGATGCCGTCGTGTAGCCGCACATCCACGCAGGGTGTCGCCTCGTCGATATGCCGCCCCCCGAGTCCGATCAGACGCACCGCAAGGCCACGCAGCATCCCCTCGTCCCAGTCGATGAGCTCCTGCCGCACGGCGCCCCGGCCGCGGTCGACCCAGACCTCGGCCCAGCCGTTGACGAAGACATCCGTGACCGCCGCGTCGGCGACGAAGCCGGAGAGCGGTCCGAATTCGTCCAGCTCGAAGCCGGCGAGGGACCGCCGCCGCACCGTGCGTGCGGAGTCCGCACCCGGTCGACGAGCGACGAATCGGTCCCGCCCGGACGCGAGTGAAGTGGACGGATCGAAAGGTTCGGCGGTCGGCATTGCACGACAGTAGGACCCGTCACAGAGCGTCTAGTACAACACAAAGAGGACTGTGCAGAACGCCCGACGACAGGCCCCTGGGAGGGAGACGACGATCAACAGGAGAAGGCCGACTGGCGAAAAGGACAGATCGACAAAAAAAAGAGGGGCGGCGCCTGTTGGGGGGAACCGGCGCCGCCACAGCAACGCTGGATTGGGGGGAATCGCTGCGCGTTGCTTATCGAATTTGCATTCGACGCCTCCAGTGTACTCCCGCAAATGGCCCGCGCAAGAGACAAACCCCGTGATAAGGGAACACTCCCAGAATGAACGCAATCGAGCGCAACCCGCCGTCGGCTTAAGCTCATACCACTACCGTGCGCGGGCATCGACGCCCGCTGCCTTCGCGAGGGATACCGATGTCCAACACTTCCATTGACAGCCTGCAGCATGAAGAGCGGCGCTTTCCGCCGAGCCCACAATTTCGAGCGGATGCGGTCGCTAAGGCAGCGATGTACGACGAGGCTTTCGCGGATCGACTCGGATTCTGGTCCGCCCAGGCACGCGAGCTCCTCCACTGGACCAGGGACTTCACCAAGGACCTCGACTGGTCGAACGCCCCCTTCGCCACCTGGTTCGAAGACGGCGAGCTCAACGTCGCTTACAACTGCCTCGACCGGCATGTGCTCGCCGGAAACGGCGACCGCATCGCCCTTCACTGGGAGGGCGAGCCCGGCGACAGCCGGGACATCAGCTATTCCGAACTCACCGCCGATGTAAAGCGCGCGGCCAATCTCTTGACGTCCCTCGGCATTGAGAAGGGCGACCGGGTCGCGGTCTACCTGCCGATGATCCCCGAAGCGGTCGTCGCGATGCTCGCGGTCGCTCGAATCGGAGCGGTGCACTCGGTGATCTTCGGCGGCTTCAGTGCCGACAGCATCCGGTCCCGGGTCGATGACGCGAGTGCGAAACTCGTGATCACGGCGGATGGCGGATGGCGCAAGGGCAAAGTCAGCGCCCTCAAGCCGGCAGTGGACGCCGCCCTCGCCAAGGAGGGCGACCACACGGTACAGAACGTGTTGGTTGTCAAGCGCGGCGAGAACGAGGTCGACTGGATCGAGGGCCGCGACCTCTGGTGGCACGAGGCCATGGCCGGAGCAGACGCCGAACATGAGGCACAGGGCTTCCCCGCCGAGACGCCGCTCTTCATCCTCTATACCTCCGGCACCACGGGCAAGCCGAAGGGCATCCTCCACACGAGCGGCGGGTACCTCACCCAGGCCGCCTTCACCCACAGGAACGTATTCGACCTCCACCCCGAGTCGGACGTCTACTGGTGCACCGCGGATGTCGGCTGGATCACCGGCCACAGCTACGTCGTCTATGGCCCGCTCGCGAATGGCGCGACCCAGGTGCTCTACGAGGGCACTCCCGATGCACCGCACGGTGGCCGGTGGTGGGAGATCATCGAGAAGTACGGAGTGACCATCTTCTACACGGCGCCCACGGCGATCCGTTCCTTCATGAAGCTCGGACGACAGGTGCCGGATGACTTCGACCTCACTTCGCTGCGCCTGCTCGGCAGCGTCGGAGAGCCGATCAACCCAGAGGCCTGGGTCTGGTATCGCGACGTGATCGGACGGGGAACCACTCCGATCGTCGACACCTGGTGGCAGACCGAGACCGGAGCGATCATGGTCTCCGCGTTGCCCGGTGTCACGACTCTCAAGCCCGGCTCGGCGCAGGTCGCGCTGCCGGGAATCTCGATCGACGTGCTCGACGAGGCGGGACATCCCGTGCCTGCCGGTGGTGGTGGGCTTCTCGTGGTGACCGAACCCTGGCCGTCGATGCTGCGCGGAATCTGGGGAGACCCGGACCGCTTCGTGGAGACCTACTGGTCGAAGTTCGCGGATGCACCGAAGGGGCCGCTCTACTTCGCTGGCGACGGCGCCCGCCTCGACGAAGACGGCGACATCTGGCTGCTCGGCCGCGTCGACGACGTGATGAATGTCTCCGGTCACCGCCTCTCGACCGCGGAGATCGAGTCGGCACTGGTGTCGCACCCGATCGTCGCGGAATCGGCGGTCGTCGGCGCCGCGGACGAGGCGACCGGTCAGGCCGTCGTCGCCTTCGTGATCCTGCGCAGCGAGCACGCAGCGACCTACACCGCGGATGAGGCCAGTGCGCTGCTGCGCGGCCACGTCGCCGAGCAGATCGGCGCGATCGCACGGCCGCGAGAGGTCTTCATCGTCGCGGAGCTGCCGAAGACCCGGTCGGGCAAAATCATGCGACGACTGCTTCAGGATGTAGCGGAGGGCCGGGACATCGGCGATACGACGACACTCGCCGACACCTCGGTGATGCAGATCATCAGCGACCGGCTGAAGTAGGTCTCAATACGGCCACTGAGCGGCTACGCGAACTCGACGACCAGCTCCACCTCGACCGGAGAATCGAGCGGGAGCACGGCCACGCCGACGGCGCTGCGGGCGTGCACGCCCGCATCGCCGAAGATCTCGCCAAGAAGTTCGGATGCTCCGTTGATGACACCCGGCTGTGCGGTGAAGGACGGGTCGGATGCCACGAAACCGACGACCTTCACGACGCGGGTGACCCGATCCAGAGATCCGATCGCAAACTGCACCGCAGCGAGGGCATTCAACACACAGGTGGCGGCGTAGGTCTTGGCATCCTCGGCCGAGACGGCGATCCCGACCTTGCCGGTGGCGGGCAGAGCGCCAGCGGTGAACGGGAGCTGGCCCGAGGTGAAGACGAGATTGCCGCTTACCACGGCGGGGATGTACACGCCCGCGGGGGTGGCAGGCTCAGGCAGCTCGAGCCCCAGAGCGGCGAGGCGGTCGGCGATGACAGGCATCAGTTCTCCTCCTTCTTCGCGCGCTTGAGGTAGGCCACGAGTCCGCCTTCGGGTCCGGTGACGACCTGCACAAGCTCCCAGCCCTCCGAACCCCAGCTGTTCAAAATCGCGGCGGTATTGTGCACAATCAGCGGGGTGGTGACGTATTCCCACGTGGTCATCGGGGCATCCCTTCAGGTTCGACAGGGCGATTATCCCTTACCCTGATTCTATGTCTGCCCAAAAATTGAAGCCGTCTGGTGTGCTCGGAGGCGTGCTCGGCCTCCTCGGCTTCAGTGTCCTCGCCGGTGTTCTGGTCACTGCGATGGTCACCCCCGCCATCGCCGTCACCAGCATGACGGCCCAGGGCTCCATCGATATTTTCGAAAACCTGCCCGACTCGATCAAGATCGGCGAGCAGGCCCAGCAGAATCAGATCTTCGCTAAGAGCGGCGGCCAGGACGTACTTCTCGCCACTATCTATAAGCAGAACCGCCAGGTCGTGCAGTGGGGAGATGTGTCGCCCCTGCTCAAGCAGGCTGCTGTCGACGGCGAAGATCGACGCTTCTTCGCCCACGGCGGCGTCGACATGCAGTCGATTGCGCGCGCCCTCGTCAAGAACGGCCAGGGTGGCCAGCAGAGCGGAAGCTCCACTCTCGACATGCAGCTGGTGAAGAACATCCTCGTGCAGCAGGCTTTCACCGCCATCTACACGGGAGCCAACCAGCCCAAGCAGCGAGAGGACGCGATCAAGCAGGCCAACGGCTACTCCTACGACCGCAAGCTGAAGGAGATGAAGCTCGCGATCGGGCTTGACAAGGTCTACACCAAGAAGCAAATCCTGCTGGGGTACCTCAATATCGTCGGCATGGGCTCGACGACGTACGGGGTCGAAGCGGCTGCGTTGCAGTACTTCAGTGTTCACGCCAAGGATGTCACCCTCCCCCAGGCGGCTAGCCTGATCGCGATCGTGCAGAATCCCAACAGCCGGGGGCTCTCCGATCCGAAGACCTATCCAGCGAACAAGGTGCGCCGCGACCAGATCCTGGCTGCCATGCTCAACGCTAATGACATCACCCAGAAGCAGCACGATGAGGCCGCCGCGACCACGATCGAGTCATACATCAAACCGAGCAAGCCCGCCAACGGATGCCGCACCGCTACCCACCTGAGCGCGGCAGCCGCCTGCGCCTACGCGCTAGGCGTGATCAAGGCCTCCGACAAGCTCCCGGTAGACATGGGTGCCGCCCCTGTCATCGACTCACTCGGAGCTAACGCTGCCGAACGACGAGCCAATTGGGACAAGGGCGGATACAAGGTCTATACGACGCTCGATCTCGACCTCACGGATCAGGAGCAGGCCGTGCTCCAGACCCAGTCCCCGGCGGAGGAGAATCGTTTCCGGCTCGGCTCAACCGCGAATTCGGTGGAGGTGGGCACCGGCAAGATCATCGTGATGGCCCAGAACAAGATCTTCGACGACGGCGCCGCGTCCGATGTCACCACCAGCACCGCCTACAACCTCAGCGTCGACGAACCCTACGGCGGGGCCAAGGGCTTCGAGACCGGCTCGACCTACAAGGTCATCGACCTCGCCAACTGGCTGGAGACCGGTCATGGCCTCAATGATTTTGTCGACGGCCGCGGACCCCAGACCTACCTTGCCAAGCAGTTCACTGCCCCGTGTTACCCCGGACCCGTGCTGGGTGAGCCCTACACGCTGGCGAATGACGGCGGATCTGGCGGCGGGTATATGACCGTCAAGGCCGCCCTCATCGGATCGGTCAATAACGCCTTCATGCAGATGGCAACGCAACAGGACCTTTGCAGCATCCGCGACACTGCAAAGAGTATGGGAGCACACCGGGCCGACTTCGCGGGCGACCTCAAGGTGAGCCCCTCGAACATCCTCGGTACCAACGAGCAGGCACCCCTCACGATGGCCGCGGTGGCCGCGACCATCGGGGGCGCCGGCCTGCACTGCACCCCGATCATCATCGATCGCATCGTCAACCCCCTCGGGAAGGCGCTCCCCGGACAGCCCATCACCTGCAACCAGGCCATGAGCGCGGATGTCGCCGCGGGCGTCGCGAACGCGATGGCGGGCAGCATGACCATGACCGGCGGAACCAGCCGCCCGGCGAACCCCTACGACGGTGTCGCCATCGGGGGAAAGACGGGAACATCCCCCACGGCTCACCAGGACTGGGTGATCTCCACCACCACGAAGGTCGGATCGTCCGTCTGGACGGGCAACATCGACAGTGCCCAGACCAGCCTGAAGAAATTTGTGAACCCTGTCACCCGGCAGATCTATTACCTTTCCTCGCGATTCGCGATCATGAAGGCGCTGGTCAAATCGATCAACACCACCGCCTACAAGGGCGACAAGTCGTTCCCCGATGCATCCGCGGCGGTTATGGGCGGATCATCCGCCACAGTCCCGAGCCTCACCGGCCAGACCACCGCCCAGGCCCAGAAGCTGTTGGCCAGCCTCAAGTTCCAGTACACGGATGGCGGCCCCGAGGCGTCGGGGCTCGCGGCAGGCCGCATCACCCGCACCGATCCTGCAGCGGGTTCGAAGGTGCCGTCCGGGGCGAACATCACGGTGTTCACCAGTGACGGTACCCTCGCCACAACGATGCCGAACGTCACCGGGCTCACCCGCCAGGTCGCGGATGCGGCCATCGCGAGCGCGGGCTTTGATCCGGGAAAGATCAGTTACCAGTGGGCGAAGGGCAATCCGCAGCCCGGCAAGAGCGACAGCATGTGTATAGTTCAGGCCTCCAACCCTTCGTCGGGATCCGCCGCCGCGAAGACCGATCCGATAACTCTCACCGTCTACGGCACGCCGGATGGAAGCGATCCGGGCGGGGCCTGCCCCAAGTGAGCAGGGCATCCGAACGGGCGAGCTCTGCTGCCGTAGCTCTCGCTGCGGTCGGCCTCGGCACACTCGCATGGGGCGCCCTGGTGGAACGCAACCGGTTCACACTGCGAACCCACACATTGCCGGTACTGCAACCGGGTGCGCGCCCGCTCACTGTGCTGCATCTCGCCGACCTGCACATGGCTCCGTGGCAGCGGGCGAAGCAGGAGTGGATCCGGGGTCTGGCCGTGTACGAGCCTGACCTCGTGGTCGACACCGGTGACAATCTCGGGCACGAACGTGGAATCGAGGGCGTCGAGTATGCACTCGAGCCCTTTCGCGGCGTCCCCGGTGTCTTCGTGCACGGATCCAACGACTATCACGGCCCGGTCGCAAAGAACCCATTCACCTACTTCACGTCACCCTCGAAGGTTGAGCATTCCCAACCACTGCTCGACACGGCACGGCTCAACGCCTACCTCGAGGGTCTCGGCTGGCTTGACCTCAACAACACAGCCCGGGCGATGAGCATCAAGGGCTCGCGCCTCGAATTTCTGGGGGTCAACGACGCCCACATCGGCTGGGACAAGCTCGCGAAACTTCCCGGTGCGATGGACGAGATGCGCGAGAATGTCGGCTGGCTGGATGAGCCGGGCGGCCCGAATCCGGTGACCATCGGCCTCACGCACTCGCCCTATCAGCGCGTGCTCAACTCACTCGTCAACTACGGTTCGGAGCTCATCTTCGCCGGTCACACCCACGGCGGGCAGGTGTGCGTGCCGGGCTATGGCGCCCTGGTGACCAACTGCGACATCCCTCGTGACCAGGTGAAGGGCCTCAGCCTCTGGACGCACGCCCGTCGCACCGCCTATCTCACCGTGTCGGCCGGGCTCGGGACATCCATCTACGCGCCGGTTCGCTTCGCCTGCCCGCCCGAGGCGACGCTGTTGACACTCACGGCCCGAGATATCAGCTATTCTGGTTGAGGTCCGTTCCACGGGTCTGCTCGATTTTCGGGCATCGGGGTGTGGCGCAGTTTGGTAGCGCGCTTCGTTCGGGACGAAGAGGTCGCAGGTTCAAATCCTGTTACCCCGACAGATGCACCAGAAGGGCCGCACATCGTGCGGCCCTTCTTCCGTGGCAGGCGTCCCCATCCTCTGCCCCGCGTGCGCGAAATGCAGGACTCAGGGTGACGGATGCGACTGGTGAGCCCCATGCGCCACACCAGTAACGCGGAATCCTGCATTTCGTGCACCCAGCCGCACAAAAGACGGCTGCGCCTACTCGAAGTCCGCGTCGGGCGCCGATCCGTAGGCGGTGTCGGGCTGGTCGACGAGCACGCGACGACGACCGCTGCCGAGCAGGCCGTGGCTCTCATCGAGGTAGCACGCTCCGCAGAGGGACTCATAGGTCACTTCCAGTGCCCCGTCAATAGCCACCTGGTCGCCGTCGAAGATGAAGCGGCCATCGATCTTGCGCGCATTGAACATGGCCTTGCGACCGCATCGACAGATCGTCTTCAGCTCCTCAAGCGAATGCGCGATCTCAAGCAGGCGGCGGCTTCCAGGAAAGGCCACCGTCTGGAAGTCGGTGCGGATGCCGTAGGCCAACACCGGAACTCCCTCGATGATCGCGATGCGCAGCAGGTCGTCCACCTGCGTCTCGCTGAGAAACTGCGCCTCATCGACGAGCAGGCAGCTCACGCTTACTCCGGTCGCCCCGAGAACCCGGGCGCGCTGGCGCTCGAACAGGGAGTACACGTCATCATCCGGGGCAATCACGAAGTCGACCGGGCGCGTAACACCGAGCCGGGAGACGATGCCGCCGTCTCCCCGAGTGTCGACGGAGGGCTTCGCCAACAGCACCTGCTGTCCGCGCTCCTCGTAGTTGTAGGCGGCCTGGAGCATCGCGGTGCTCTTGCCACTGTTCATCGCGCCGTAGCGAAAATAGAGCTTTGCCACTACTCGAGGTATCCGTCCTCGGCGGCTCGGCGGATGAGATCCGCCTTTTTGCTCGCCGGTCTATTCGCTTTGGCGTACTTCTCCCGCACCCGACGCAGGTAAGTCTTGGCGGTCTCGTACTGCACGTTCATCTGGCTGGCGACCTCTGTGGTGCTGAAGCCGACCACATAAAGCTTGAACGCCTCCTGCTCACCATGGCTCAATTTGGGCCGCGACTGGTGCATCGCACCGACGGGCAGCGGTCGCCAGTCCTTCTGCAGGTTCTCCCCGGTCTGCACGCCCATTACTTCTCGAGCGCTGTCCATCACCTCGCGCATCGGGATGGCCTTGGAGAGGAACGCGGATGCCCCGGCATCCAGTGCACGCACGCGCGCCTCTCGCGTGTCGAGGCTCGACAGCACGATCACCTTCGCCCCGGCGGCCCGGCAGGTGCGCACCCGCGCCTCGATGGACACAGATTCCTTCAGCTGGAAATCGATGAAGACGAGTTCGGTGGGAAAGTTCTCGCTGTGCACGAGTTGCAACCAGGTGCCCGCACTCAACACGAGTTCGAAGTCGGGCGCGTTCGCGTTGATCCAGCTCGACAGGCTGTCGAGGAGGACCTCGTGATCGTCGAGGATAGCGAGCCGCACGCGGCGTCCGGTGCGACCCGACGCCGGGCTGCTATTCGAGGTCATAGGAGAACCTTAGTGTGAGCTCGGGTTGCACGAAATCGACCTCCAAATTGTTGAAAACAGCACGCAGTACGGCGAAGGACGGGGCGAACATGGTCCGCATGGCGTAGTCGGTGAATGGCACCTGTGCGGTGATGACGGCATGGTTGCGATCCCCCCGGTCGGAGAGTGCGATTCGCAGGTGATCACGGGTGAATCCGGGGTCGTCGGCGAATGCCACGAGGAGCGCACGGATCGCAGTGCGCTGGCCGACGGTCATCGCCGGGGCCACCTGGTGCGGGTCGTCCACCACCACGCGGGCAGCTCCCGGTCGATTCGCGCGCTTCACCCCCGTCCGCTCTATCAGTGCCTCGAGCCAAGAGCGGTCCGCCTCCTCGACCATCACCCGGCGGATCGAGTCGGCGATCCTCCGCGCACGATCCCGGTCCGCATCCGTGATCGTGTCTCGCGCGAGCACGTCGGTGAAGAACGGCAAAACGTCGCGGTTGAGGATGGTGACGCGATCCTGCTGCACCGATCGAGCGATACCTTCCCGGTACTCACGGACGAGGCTCACGGATGCCGCCTGTGCCCGCTTCTGCCAGCGCTCGATCGACGCGACGACCCCATTCGAGAAGAGGGCGGCCGAAAGGCAGAGCGCCAGCATCGGAGTGACGGCCAAGACAATGAACGCCAAAGCCGGACCGGATGTCACGAGCGACGGCACCTCGAGGTAGGTGATGATTCCAATCGAGATCATCGAACACAGTCCGCTGGCCGCGATCTCCCGAGCGGGTCGGTAGGGGCCGAGTGCCACCAGGAGAATCCCGAGCGTGGCCGGGCCCCAGTCGTCCCGGATGTAGGCGTTCGACCCCGACTGCCCGACCGCCTCGCAGACGATCGCCAACACGGCGAGCGCATGAGCCGCCGCATGGGTGCGTTCCGTGAGCGGGGCACGGTCGGGGCTCGAGGCGAAGATGATGATGAGTCCGGCCATGGCGAGCAGCGCGAGGGCGAGGCCTGCGAACACCGGGTTGGAGATTTCGGCATGGCCACGCACCGTCATGAATACCGCGTACAGGAAGGCACCGATTGACAGGAAGATCGCGACAGGAGCCACTCCGGTGCTCCCCGCCGGGTCGAGTTGCTGGCGCGTGCGTTCGAGAGTGGTCACGAAGCATCCACCCCCGGAGACCGTTCCGAGGAGCGTGTGGGCACGCGGATCATGATCGATGTTCCGCGCCCGGGGGTGGACCATATCTGCACGGCTCCACCGACCTCTTCGATGCGGTGGCGCACAGAGCTTCGGATGCCGAGCCGGTCGGGCGCGGTCTCCGCCTCGGTGAACCCCCGGCCGGCGTCGATCACCATCACCGAGACATCCACCTCCGAATCGAAGACGGCGACCTCTGCCCGGGTGAGTCCCGAATGTCGAAGCACATTGACGAGGCATTGTTTCACGGCAAGACCGAGAGAGCCAGAGGTCTCGGCATCAAGACGCGACAGCGCGTCGAAGTCTCCGGTGCAGTCGATTTCGAGCCCAAGGAGGCGAGACTCGGCGATGGCCGTGAAGAGAGGGGTCTGCTCCCAGCGCTGCCGGAGCGACGGATCGATCTGAGGCTCGTCCTCGGTGAGCCATTCCTCCCCGACCAGGGTCTCGAGATCACGCTCGACCTGCGTACGAAGGTGCGGATCGAGGGTTTCATCGACCGAACCCGCGATGGCGGCAAGGTGACTCAGCACGGTGTCGTGCAACAGCGAAGCAGCCTTCACCTCGATGCGGTGACGCATCGCTGCGAGTTGCTCATCGCGGGCGGCTCGATGCAGCATGGGCTGGGTGCGGCGCGAGCTGCGCCGACTGAGGCTGCCGACGATGAAAATGGCCGAGGTGACGGCGTAGGCCAACAAGGTCGTGACATCAATCCCAAAGCGCTGCGCGCTCACGACGATGGCGGCGCCCGCGGAGATTTCGGCGGTGAGGTAACCGGCGGTGCACCATGCCAGCCTCGGAACGATGTGGGGAGCTGATCCTCCCACCATGACCAGCGCGATCTTAGGGAGGGCGAGGGAGAGTGCGTCGCTTTCGAGGATCACGGGACTCTGAGAGTAGAAGGTGAGCACGAACCAGTACGTGCAGGCTGCCCCCACCACCAGGTATGCAATCGAATAGAGGGTGTCGCGCGTGCGGGCACTCAGGTAGAGCAGAACGAGCATCGGGGCGATCGCGACCATCGCGGTCCAGAGAACCGCGGAGGGACGGAAGAACTGGTATGCGACGGTCACAAGGAATGCAGAGATCAGGCAGGTGTAGGCCACGGCGTTGAGAGCGCGGCCGAATGACCGGCTCACCGTGCGCAGCGCTAAATGGGACGGCAATCCGAGAGACATGCAGTTCCCTCCGTTGGACACCCAAAAATCAGTATCTCATCGAGCCTGGCGTGTTTGTACCCCGATGTGCGACAAATTCTTGCGAATACGCGCATATTTGGATGAAAACCTCCCCCTCTCGTCTCCCAACATGTGTCATTCCTCAGTTTTAGGACAGAGCGGGTTCTGGACCGGCCGGCGAACTGCGAATCGATCCGCGAGCCCTCGCCGGTGCAGTGCGCGAAGTCCGAATGTTCCTCGTGGCGGGGGATGCGCCAACCCATGGCGGCTTCCATCGCTCGCGGAGGGAGGTGCGACCCTGTCCGCGAGGACATATCGCCTCCGCGAAAGGATGGGGTGGATCGCGGAGATCGACAGTACACCGCACTGGGAAGAGGGCCATTCGCACCCGATTCATCCCATGGGAATCGTCCGCCTGACAGGTGTTCGGATGTCTGGCGCCCGCTGGCGTTACTGGGCGATCTCCAGGACTTTCTGCGTGGATCCGATCGTCTTCTTGGCCAGCTTCGGATCCTCCGAGAGCAGCTGCCCATAGGTCGGCACCATCTCGAGCAGCTTCGGCGTCCAGCTGGCGATGCGGCCGGGGAAGCACCGCGTCAGCACATCGAGCATGATCGGAACGGCGGTGGATGCCCCGGGCGATGCGCCGAGCAGGCCGGCGATGGAGCCATCGGCGGAGGTGATGACCTCGGTGCCGAACTGCAGCACCCCGCCCTTATCCCTGTCCTTCTTGATCACCTGCACCCGCTGGCCAGCGGTGATGCTGTACCAGTCCTTCGGGTCAGCGGTAGGCATGAACTCCTGCAGCTCCTTGAACTTCGCCGACTTGGATGCCGCAAGCTGCGCGACCAGATAGCGCACGAGTCCGAGATTCGACGCGCCGGCCGCGATCATGGGAACGATGTTGTGTGGGCGGATCGTCGCGAACAGGTCGAACCACGATCCGTTCTTGAGGAACTTGGTGTTGAATCCCGCGTAGGGCCCGAACATGAGGCTCGCTTCGCCGTCGACGACCCGAGTGTCGAGGTGGGGCATCGACATCGGTGGAGCGCCCAGCGCGGGCTTACCGTAGACCTTCGCTTGGTGGCGGGCGACGACCTCTGGATTATCGGTGCGAAGGAACTCTCCGCTCACCGGGAAGCCGCCGAAGCCTTTGATCTCGGGGATCCCGGACTTCTGGAGGAGCTTCAGTGCGCCTCCGCCAGCGCCGACGAAGACGAAGCGGGCGCGAACATCCCGCGGTGTGCCTCCGACCTCGTGCACGACGCGCAGGCGCCACAGGCCGTCCCGCTGGCGAGTGATGTTCGTGATCGTGTGCTCGGTGAGCAGAGCGGCACCGGTGGAAGTGAGGTAGTCGAGCAGGCCGTGAGTGAGGGCTCCGAAATCGACGTCGGTGCCCGAGTCGATGCGGGTAGCCGCGATGGGCTGATCCTTGCGACGTCCCGGGATCATGGCGGGCACCCAGGTGCGGATCACCTTCGGATCGTCGCTGAACTCCATGCCCGCAAACAGCGGATGCCCGGCGAGCGCCTCCTGCCGACGGCGCAGGTAGTCGACATTCTCGGTACCCCAGACGAAACTCATGTGCGGTACGGGGTTGATGAAGGCCTGCGGATCGGGCAGTAGGTCCTTGCCGATGAGATAGGCCCAGAACTGGCGCGACACCTGGAACTGCTCGTTCACTTTCACGGCGCTCGAGATATCTATCGAACCGTCGGCCTTTTCTGGCGTGTAGTTGAGCTCACACAGGGCAGAATGGCCGGTGCCGGCGTTGTTCCACGGGTTGGAGCTCTCAAGCGCGACATCCCCTAGTCTTTCGAAGATCTGGATGCTCCAGTCGGGCTGGAGCTGCTTGATGAAGGCGCCGAGGGTGGCGCTCATAATGCCGCCGCCGATCAGCGCGACGTCGACGGGTCTGCCTGGTAGTGTCACCCCTTCAGTTTACGGTGGGGAATCTGCTCGCTCTCCGTGGGCGTGCCCGGAGCGCTGTTAAAGGACCGCATTCTCAAGGATGGTTGCGGTGCAGGGCGTCAGTCCCCCTTGACGGCGTCACCGAAACCGAGGGCTGAGATGGTTCGGATCTCCGGTGCCGCTGCGAGCAGCGAACCCGCCCGGGCAAGCAGTGCCGTGACCGCCGGAGCAGTCATATGGGCATCGAGCGCCTCCCGGCTCTCCCACCGCTCGATGGTGACGATCACTGTGCCGTCGGAGTAGAGGGCGTACTGCTCGCATCCCGGCTCCTGCTGTACGAGGGGCGTGGCCTCCTCGAATGCCGCGGTCAACTCGGGCAGCTTTCCGTCCTGGGGGGTAATGGTCGCGACGACGACTATGGACATGGGAATCTCCTTAGAATGATGGCTCTGGGGTCATCCTCCCCCACAACCATGGGGGAGGGCACCCGCCATTACGCTCACGATCATGGCTGGGCATCAGGGTCATCCGGTCGGTTGGCACGGAGAAGCGGGGATCTCTTCTATCGACGTTTCAAGCGGATCGTGCTGCAGTACTGGATCCCCCGCGCGGTCTCGCTCCCACTGCCACTCTCGGTGATTCCTGAACGCGACGGCACCCAGTGGGATATTGCGATTCCGATCACCCGGCCGGACCTTGTCGCACACCCGCTCCTGCTCCAGGACTTCGCGATCGAAATACTCTCGTACCAGATCTCCGCAACCTCCGGGTAACTCACCGTCTTCGGGCGCACGATCACGCCGCACTGGAACATGGTGGCGGTGGTGGCGACCTTCCGGTCGCTGACGCGTTCGGCTTCTACCGTGTCGCGGAGGCACGCTTCCTGCCGGGGAAAACGCGGCGCGCGATCACGAGCGAGGTGGAGTCACCCATTCCGAAGCCGGGGAACTGGCACAGCAGCCCGCTGCGGCCGAGCCGAAAGCAAGGGATGCGAGTCAGGAATGCGCCATGCTTGCCGCAACAAGCTCCGCGATCTGCACGGCGTTGAGGGCCGCGCCCTTGCGCAGGTTGTCGTTGCTGATGAACAGGGCGAGGCCGCGGCCGTTCGGCACACCCTCGTCCTGGCGGATGCGTCCGACATAGCTGGGGTCGGTGCCGGCCGCCGCGAGCGGGGTCGGGATGTCGGTGAGCACCACGCCCGGAGCATCCGCGAGCAGTTCCTTCGCTCGCGCCACGCTCAGCGGGCCCGCGAACTCGGCGTTGATCGACAGCGAGTGACCGGTGAACACGGGCACCCGCACGCAGGTGCCACTCACGAGCAGGTCGGGCAGCTCGAGAATCTTGCGGCTCTCGTTGCGCAGCTTCTTCTCCTCGTCGGTCTCGAACAGTCCATCGTCGACCAGGTTGCCGGCGAACGGGATCACGTCGAACGCGATCGTCTTCGGGAAGGTGGTGGCGGCCGGGAAGTCGACGGCCGATCCGTCGTGCACGAGGCCGCGCGGATCCTGCTCGATGGCGGCCCTGGCCTGGGCGTAGAGCTCCTCGCCGCCGACGAGCCCGGCGCCGGACACCGCCTGGTAAGTGCTCACGATGAGGCGCTGGAGGCCGGCCTCGGCATCGAGTACCTTGAGGATCGGCATCGCCGCCATGGTGGTGCAGTTGGGGTTGGCGATGATGCCCTTGCGCGCCTCGGCGATTGCGTGCGGGTTGACCTCGCTCACCACGAGTGGCACGTCCGGGTCCATGCGGAAGCCGGACGAGTTGTCGATGACCGTGACGCCGGCCGCGGCGAAGCGCGGGGCCTGCGCCTTCGACGTGCTGGCACCGGCCGAGAAGATGGCGATGTCGAGGCCGGTGGGGTCGGCCGTGGAGGCGTCCTCGACCACGATGACGGTGCCCTTGAAGGACAGGGTGCTGCCGGCGGATCGCGCGGAGGCGAAGAAGCGGATGCTGGCCACCGGGAAGTCACGCTCCTCGAGCAGTCGACGCACCACCGCGCCGACCTGGCCGGTGGCGCCGACGACGCCGATGTTGACGCCCGCTGTGTCGACTGCTGTGCTGTTCACTGATTCGGTCATCTACCGGTGCCCCCGTGAACCTTCGCCACTTCGTCGCCGTCGAGGTCGAACGCGCTGTGCACGACGCGCACCGCCTCATTGATCGTGTCCGCGCGCGTGACGACGCTGATCCGGATCTCGCTCGTGGAGATCATCTCGATGTTGATTCCCGCCTCAAACAACGCGGTGAACAGCTTCGCCGAGACACCGGCATTGGTGCGCATGCCGGCACCGACGAGAGCGAGTTTGCCGATCTGGTCGTCGTACTGCAGCGACGTGAATCCGGATGCCGTCTTGTTGTCCTCGAGTGCCCTCAGCACCTTCGCCCCGTCGGACTTGGGAAGGGTGAACGAGATATCCGCGAGGCCGGTCGCGCTCGTCGAGACGTTCTGCACGATCATGTCGATGTTCGCATCGGTCGACGCGACGATCGTGAAGATCTGAGCGGCCTTGCCCGGAATGTCGGGGACCCCCACGACGGTGATCTTCGCTTCGCTCAGATCGGCGGCCACACCGGCGATTATGGGCTCTTCCACGGTTTCGCCTTCTTTCGGATTGACCACGAGGGTGCCCTCGTTGTTGTTGAATGACGAGCGCACATGAAGCGTAACGCCATGGCGGCGGGCATATTCCACGGCGCGAATATACAGGATCTTGGCACCGGCGGCAGCGAGTTCGAGCATCTCTTCGCTCGTGATCCGGTCGATCTTGCGGGCGGTCGGCACGACGCGAGGGTCGGCGGTGAAGATGCCGTCCACGTCGGTGTAGATCTCGCAGACATTGGCCTCGAGGGCAGCGGCGAGGGCGACGGCGGTGGTGTCCGATCCGCCGCGGCCGAGAGTCGTGATGTCACCGGTTCCGCGGTTGAACCCCTGGAAGCCAGCAACGATGGCGATCGCTCCCGCGTCGAGAGCGGCGCGCACGCGCGTGGGGGCGACATCCACGATTCTGGCGCTGCCGTGCCTGGCGTCGGTGCTGAGGCCGGCCTGGCTGCCGGTATAGGAACGGGCCTCCTGGCCCATGCTCTTGATCGACATGGCCAGAAGTGCCATGGAGATGCGCTCCCCCGCGGTGAGCAGCATGTCGAGTTCCCGGCCGGTGGCGAGCGGGGTGACCTGTTTGGCGAGGTCGAGCAGTTCGTCCGTGGTGTCGCCCATCGCCGAGACCACCACGACGACGTCGTGGCCTGCCTTGCGGGTTTCGACGATGCGCTTAGCCACTCGCTTGATGCTCTCCGCATCGGCGAGCGACGAGCCGCCGTACTTCTGCACGATCAGGCTCACTGGGTTCTCCTGGGGGTCGGGATGCCGACTGCTGGCCGACTTCTCATTCTAAATGCTGCCCGGGAGTGTGCCGGCTATGTGACGCCCCATTGGTCGGGCGCGGCTTCGCGCCGTTTAGTGACACCCGCGCCCGCACGTTCTGGCACGCGTGTCACGAGCGGGCGCGGTGCTAGTTCTCAACAAGGCGGCGGCCTTCGAACGCACGGCCAAGGGTCACCTCGTCGGCGTATTCGAGGTCACCCCCCACGGGAAGTCCGGATGCGAGTCGGGTGACTCTGAGGTCGAGGTGCATGAGCATTCGCGAGAGATAGGTGGCCGTCGCCTCACCCTCGAGGTTGGGGTCGGTGGCGATGATCACCTCGGTGACGACGCCATCGGCGAGGCGCCGCATCAGCTGGCGGATGCGCAGGTCATCCGGTCCGATGCCGTCGATCGGGCTGATGGCTCCCCCGAGCACGTGATAGAGCCCCTTGAACTCGCGCGTGCGCTCGATCGCGACGACATCCTTCGCCTCCTCGACCACGCAGATCGTGGCCGGCGACCGGCGCGGGTCACGGCAGATGCTGCAGAGCTCTTGCTCGGTGACGTTGCCGCAGACGTCGCAGAACCGCACCTTCTCCTTCACCGTCATGAGGATCTCGGCGAGACGGGTGACGTCGAAAGTCTCGGTCTGCAGGATGTGGAACGCGATGCGCTGCGCCGACTTGGGCCCGATGCCGGGCAGGCGGCCGAGTTCGTCGATCAGATCCTGGACGATTCCGTCGTACACGACTACTGCTCTCTCGGGGCGACCCGCGGGGCCACGGTCTGTTCTTCGATAAAGCTGGCGCCGAGGATCTCGCGCACCACGGATTCGCCATAGCGCTGCTTGCCGTTGGCCAGCGCGACGGGAGCCTCACGTTTCGGTGCAGCCGTCTCTGCGGCGACAGGAACCGCCGGCTTGTCGGCCTTCGTGGCGACCGGCTCAGGCACCCGCTTAGTCTCGGGCCTTCGCTTCGTTTCTGGCTCGGCGTCCGTGATCACCGCGGTCTCCCATGTGACACCGGAGGGAACCGGAGGCTCGATGTCGGGCTCGGTCGGCTCGGGCGGCTCCTGCGCGTCCTGCGCGGTGGGCGGCTCGTCGACGACCGGTGGCCTCGCCGCCGTGGGGGGTGCGGATGGCTCGGCGGCACGGGTCAGCCCGACAGGCTCTTGCACCCGGGCCGATTGCGTCGGGGCCGTTTCCGCTCGTGCTGCTTCCGCGCGGGCCACTTCCGCTCGCGCCGTGAGCAGCGGACGGAAGCCGAGAACGTCATAGACCGCCTGCTTGAGGAAATCGGAGATGCCCTCGCCGGGCGTCGTGCGCTGCTTGAGCGCGTCGACATCCGTCTGGCTCACGAATGCGAGGTCGAGGATGTTGCCGTCGCGGAGCGCAAGCGGCGTTGCCGTGTAAACGACCATCCACGCGGTGCGCTTGGCTTTCTGGACCCGCTCGAGAATCTCGGGCCAGCTGTCCTTCACCTGCTGGAAGGTGACGACGCTCGGGACAACGGCAGCGACTGGAGTCGGCTCGGGAGCCGGTGCCGAGGGCGCGCTGAACCCGTACACGGGGCCGGGGGGCGCGCTGGAGGGTGCCGGAGTCTTGATACGCTCGCCAGCGCTCGCTATTCGACCAGCAGGGGCTTCCGGGGGTCGAATGGGCCGCTCAGCGCCCGTATCGAGGCCAGCAGGCTGAGGCGCCGGAGTCTCGATACGCTCGCTAGCGCTCGCTATTCGACCACCGGGGGCCGCGGTTTCGGCGCTCACCCCTCGAGCGACAGGCGGCTCGGGACTCTCCATGCCGATGCGTCGTTCCAGGCGCTCGACCCGCGCGAGGGCGCCACGGTTGGTCTCGTCGCTCGCCGGCACGAGCACCCGGGCAATCATGAGTTCGAGGTGCAGGCGGGGGGAAGTGGCGCCAGTCATCTCGGTGAGAGCCGCATTGGCGACATCCGCGGCCCGCGAAAGCTCCGCGTTACCGAATCTGGCCGCCTGCTGGGCCATGCGGTCGAGCTCGTCCGCCTGGATGCCGCGCAGGACAGCCGCAGCTCCCTCGCCCGCAGCGCTTACGATGATGAGGTCGCGCAACCGTTCGAGCAGGTCCTCGACGAATCGACGCGGATCCTGCCCGGTTTGGATCACACGGTCAATCGCGGCGAATGCGGCCGATGCATCCCGAGCTCCGAGCGCATCGACGATCTCGCCGAGCAGGGCGCCGTGGGTGTACCCGAGCAGGGCCACCGCGCGCTCGTATTGCACGGACGAGCCCTCGGATCCGGCGATGAGCTGGTCGAGCAGCGACAGCGTGTCGCGCACGGATCCGCCGCCGGCACGCACCACGAGCGGGAGCACACCGGCTTCGACATCCACTCTCTCGCTCACGCAGAGCGACTGCACGTACTCGAGCATCTGCGCGGGAGGAACGAGCCGAAATGGATAGTGGTGGGTTCGCGACCGAATGGTGCCGATGACCTTCTCCGGCTCGGTCGTCGCGAAGATGAACTTGACGTGCTCCGGCGGCTCTTCGACGATCTTGAGGAGGGCGTTGAAGCCCTGGGGTGTCACCATGTGCGCCTCATCGAGGATGAAGATCTTGTAGCGATCCCGGGCCGGGGCGAACACGGCGCGCTCCCGGAGATCGCGGGCGTCGTCGACGCCGTTATGGCTCGCGGCGTCGATCTCCACGACATCCATCGATCCGCCGCCATCGCGGCTCAGTTCGATGCAACTCGGGCAAACGCCGCAGGGCGTGTCCGTTGGACCCTCGGCGCAGTTGAGGCAGCGGGCCAGGATGCGAGCGGATGTGGTCTTGCCGCAGCCGCGCGGTCCGCTGAAGAGATACGCGTGGTTGACGCGGTCGTTTCGGAGCGCTGTGCGCAGTGGATCGGTCACCTGTGACTGGCCGATCAACTCGGCGAAACTCTCTGGCCGATAACGGCGATACAGGGCGGTGACCACCACTCAAGACTACCCGCAGCGACCGACGCGGCCCCGGTGTTCGCCACGGGCCGGCTGCCTCTCTGCCGCCCGGTGTTCCCCGCGATGGGGCTGCCTCCCTACCGGCTCTCGCATAACTCCTGCAAACTGGGGCGGCCCGATTCGGCGGGCCCGGAATCTCTGGGGTACCCCTGCGCGGCCACCCAAAATGCAGGAGTTATGCGTGGGCGTACGGTGGGAGCATGCGCATCGTCATTGCCGGAGGACACGGAAAGATTGCCCTGCTGCTCTCCCGCCAACTCACGGATGCGGGCCACCAAGCGGTCGGTATCATTCGAAATCCTGCCCAGGCCACGGATCTTCGAGCCGCCGGGGCCATCCCGCTGGTGCTCGACCTAGAGCACTCGAGCATCGACGACGTGGCCGTCGCTCTCGCTGGCGCAGATGCCACGGTGTTCGCAGCCGGAGCCGGTCCTGACAGCGACGCCGACCGCAAGATGACCCTGGACCGCGACGGCGCCATCCTGCTCGCCGACGCCTCTGTCCGCGCCGGTGTGCGGCGACTCGTCGTTATTTCCTCGATGGGCGCCGACACTTTCGACGCCTCCTCCGACGATGTATTCCAGGTCTATCTCCGCGCGAAGAGCGAAGCGGATACCGCGGTGCGGCAGCGGGACCTCCATTGGACGATCGTGCGCCCGGGCAGCCTCACGGACTCGGAACCCAGCGGCCTCGTGGCCATGGGCGAGACGGTCCCTCGCGGCAGCATCCCTCGGACGGATGTTGCCGCAGTTCTCGCCGCGCTGCTCATCGGCAACACCGGGGTTGGACGACAGTTCGAAGTCACCTCGGGACAGACGCCCATCGCCGCAGCGATCGGCGCTCTCTAGCCTCGCGACCGATCCGGTGACCGATCCGGTGGCCGAAGGGTCCTCTTTGCAGCGTCATGCGGCTCGGGAAGCTGCGAAGGTGACACCCGGCCTCGGGCGCGCACAGTCAGCGGCGCGCGAAGGCAGCGGTCATCGAACAAGCGCTTCGACCTGGCGGGCGATCTCCAGCTCCTCATTGGTGGGGATCACGAGCACGGCCACCGGGGAACCGTCCGGCGAAATGAAGCGCGCCTTCTTCGAGACGAGTTCGTTGCGATCCTGGTCGACCGCGATCCCGAGAAACTCGAGCCCGGCGAGCGTCCGACGACGGAGGAGCACGTTGTTCTCACCCACCCCGGCGGTGAACACGAGGGCGTCAAGACCTCCCAAGTGCGCGATATAGGCCCCGATATACCGGCGAACGCGATGCCGATAGACCGCGAGAGCGGCTTCCGCCGTCGAATCCCCCCGTGACGCGGCATCCTGCACGTCGCGCATGTCGCCGCTGCCGGTGAGTCCGAGAAGTCCGCTCCTGCGGTTGAGCAGGGTATCGAGCTCGTCGAAGTCGAGTCCGGCCTGACGATGAAGATGGATGAGCACGGCCGGGTCGACATCGCCGGATCTGGTGCCCATCACAAGACCCTCGAGCGGGGTCATCCCCATGCTCGTCTCGACCGAGACTCCGCCGTCGATCGCTGCGACGGATGCCCCGTTGCCGAGGTGCAGCACGATGGTCTTGAGCTCGGATAGCGGCCGGTCGAGAAAGATGGCCGCCTGTTCGGAGACGTATTTGTGTGACGTGCCGTGGAATCCGTAGCGCCGCACCCGGTGTTTTTCGGCAAGCTCTGCGTCGATCGCGTAGGTGTATGCGGCGGCAGGCAGTGTCTGGTGGAATGCCGTGTCGAAGACGGCGACATGGGGCACGTGGGGAAGCGCCTTGCGCGCGGCCCGGATGCCCTGCAGGTTCGCCGGGTTGTGCAACGGTGCGAGAGCCGAAAGCTCATCGATCTGCTCCTCCACCTCGACGGTGACGAGGGTCGCACGGTCGAAGATCGATCCGCCGTGCACCACGCGATGACCGACCGCGACAATCTGCTTGGCCGACCCCAGCCGGTCGAGCACCTGCCGCATTCCGTCCTCGTGGTCTGCGACGCCGGAGCCGGGTTCGCCGATCCGTTCGATGAGGCCACTCAGCGCAACCCCCTCTGTCTCGACATCGACCAGCTGGTATTTGATCGAGGAGGAGCCGGAGTTGACGACGAAGATCTGGGTCACGAGTTGTCCGCCCGGGGGGCCGTGCCGATCGTCCTGCCGATCATCTGGGCTTGGATCGCCGTGATCGCCACCGTATTCACGATGTCCTGCACGAGTGCACCTCGCGAGAGGTCGTTGATGGGCTTGCGGAGGCCCTGGAGCACCGGCCCGATCGCCACCGCTCCCGCGCTGCGCTGCACCGCCTTGTAGGTGTTGTTGCCGGTGTTCAGGTCGGGGAAAATGAAGACCGTCGCCCGCCCGGCCACCCGTGAGCCCGGCATCTTCGACCTGCCGACCGCGGCATCCACGGCGGCGTCGTACTGGATCGGACCCTCCACGAGCAGGTCTGGCCGACGCGAGCGCACCAGTTCCGTGGCGGTGCGAACCTTCTCGACATCCGCCCCGGCCCCCGAAGCTCCGGTGGAGTACGACAACATCGCGATTCGCGGCTCGATCTGGAACTGGATGGCCGTGGTCGCCGACGAGATCGCGATGTCCGCGAGCTGGTCGGCGTTCGGATCGGGATTGACGGCGCAGTCACCGTAAACGAGCACCCGGTCTTCGAGACACATCAGGAACACGCTCGAGACGACGGAGACGCCAGGGTTGGTCTTGATGATCTCGAACCCGGGCCGGATGGTGTGGGCCGTCGTGTGTGCGGCGCCCGAGACCATGCCGTCGGCGAGTTCGAGGTGCACCATCATGGTGCCGAAGTAGGAGACATCGGTCACCGTCTCACGAGCCTCCTCGAGGCTCAGCCCCTTGTGGGCGCGCAGCCGGGTATATTCCACCGCGAACTGCTCGCGCAGTTCCGGGTCGAAGGGGCTGAGGATGGCGGCATCCGCGATGTCGAGCCCGAGGTCGGTGGCACGCGAGCGGATCTCACTCTCGTCGCCCAGAATCGTGAGGCGCGCCACGCCACGCCTCAGCAGTGTGGAGGCCGCGCGCAGGATGCGGTCGTCGGAGCCTTCAGGCAACACGATGTGCTGGGGATCTGCGCGTGCGCGATCGAGCAGGTCGTACTCGAACATGAGCGGGGTCACCACATCGGTGCGGCTCACGTCGAGAAGCCGCAGCAGCACGTCTGCATCCACGTACTGCTCGAACAGCGCGAGCGCGGTGTCGTACTTTCGCAGAGATTCCGGTGCGAGACGTCCACGGGTCTGCGTGATCCGCAGGGCGGTGTCGTAGGTGCCGAGTGAATTCCGGATGATCGGAAGGGTGTTGTCGAGACCGTCGATGAGCAACGCGATCTGGGGCAGCAACTCGAATCCTCCGTTGAGGATGATCGCCGAGACAGAGGGAAAGGTCTCGGCGGCGTTCGCCATGAGTACGGCGAGCAGCACATCGGACCGGTCTCCGGGAACGATGACGACTCCGCCCTCGATGAGTCGGGTCAGCACATTCTCCATCGACATGGCCGCGACGACCACCCCCAGCGACTCACGACCGAGCAGCGCGGGATCGCCCTTGATCAGCGTGCCCTCGACGGCCTCCATCAGCGAGGCGATGCTGGGGGCAATGAGGAAGCGGTCCTCGGGGATCGCCCAGACCGGCAGTCGATCGCTCTCCTCCTCGACCGCGCAGATGATCTCCTCGATCCGCTGCGGATCTGCGCGGTTGACCACGATTCCGAGTACCTGGGCGTGCGCGCTGTCAAGCTCCTGGCGGGCGAGGGTGAAGACCTGGCGCAGGTCGTCTGGGCTGCGGCTGCCCGCGGCATCTGCCTGCTGGCCACCGAGCACGAGAAGCACCGGAGCGCCGAGGTTGGCGGCGATGCGCGCATTGAAACCGAGCTCGGTGGGGCTGCCGACATCTGTATAGTCCGACCCGAGGATGACGACAGCGTCGCACTGCCGTTCGACGGCCTTGAAGCGCGAGACGATCTCGCTGAGCGCGGCCTCCGGATCGGCATGTACGTCGTCATAACTCACACCGACACACTCGTCGTAGTCGAGATCGACGCCATCATGAGCGAGCAGCATCTCGAGCACGTAATCGCGCTCGTCGCTCGACCGGGCGACCGGGCGGAACACCCCAACCCGCTCGGTCTCATGGCTGAGCGTGTCGAGCATGCCGAGGGCCACCGTCGACTTGCCGGCATGACCTTCGATGGAGGTGATGTAGATGCTGCGGGTCACGCCCCCAGCCTAGGCTCCGCGTGCCGAACGGAAGATGTGCTCTCGCGTCTCCCGGCAGAAAGTTCGCGAAGCGAACACCGGCCGTCACCACGAGCGAAGCGAGTGTGACCCGGCCGAAGGTGTGGCGACTCCCCGCGCACCCGCCAGAGCCCGGTTACCCTTGCTACGTTTCCGTCCTGGGGGAATTGGCCTGGATGGCGCCACGCGAGGAGCCTCGTGTAGTTTAGCCGGTCATCCGCCCGCCCGTCTTAGACCTACGCCCCGGTCGGGTACGCTGTCCTTTGGCCCACCGCTCGGGCCGACCAGGAGAATTCGCCTAGTGGCCTATGGCGCACGCTTGGAAAGCGTGTTGGGTGCAAGCCCTCGGGGGTTCGAATCCCCCATTCTCCGCGCAGGACCTGTCACATCTCCCGACGGGAATCGGGCGAGAGTACAGCGCTACTAGGAGCGCTGGAATCGACATGGTCATGCCACAGCGCCAGTGATCGGCGCTCTCGGGGGGATCGCGTGGCGATTGCAAGCGGCAGGAATGATGGCGACGTCTGGCTCCGGCCCCGACGCAGCCTCCTCTGGAGCGGCATCCTCGCCCTGGTTATCGTGCCACTGCCGATTGTCGCGACACTCACTACCCTCGGACTCTCTTCCGGGTCGTGGCGAGTCTCGGTCATCGCCGAGAGTGTGGTCCTCGTGCTCTTCCTCATCGGACTCTTCCTCCTCCAGACCACCTATCTGGTGATCTCGGCTGACAGTTTTACCGAGCGCGGATTCTTCGGCCGTGTGATCACGACCCCGATCTCGGAGGTGAGGTCGATGGTCATCGCGCACACCTTCACAACCTCGTCGAGCGACACCCTTCCGCAACTGATCGTGCGCAACGGGCGCGGGGAACGGATCCTGCGGATGCGCGGCTCCTTCTGGACGGAAGGGTCGATGCGCGAGGCCGCGGCCGCGATCGGCGCTCCCCTCGAGGAGCCAGCGGAGCCGCTCACCTCCCACCAGTTCTTCGAGCTGTACGCGGGAAGCGCCTACTGGTTCGAGGACCGCCGCGGGCTCGCCATCGGCCTCGTCGTGGGGATCGGGCTGGCCTGCGTGGGGATCGTGCTCGGGCTCATGGGTTTGCTCGGTCTGCCCTTCGGCGCCTGAGCCGAGGTCCTCGCAGCGGCAGGCCTAGCGTCGCCGCAGCGTGCCGAAGATGCCCCTGACCACAGCGCTCACCACAGACTTTCCAGCGGACGACCGGAGGAAGTCGGTGATCAGATTATTCTCCGCCCGCGGAGCCGGGGCGCGGCGGCCGGCGCCCGGGGAGGCACGCGGCCGGACCTTCTTCGCCTCGCGCAGCATCCGCTCGTAGTCGGCCTGCTGCTGTTCGGCGGCCGCTGCCTGCTCACCCGCTGTGGCTGCGGCCGCCGCGACCGCCGCCGCCGTCTCGAGCTTGCGCCCGAGCATCTCCTTGGCCGACTCCTTGTCGATGGCCGTACCGTATTTGGGCAGGAGTGCGGATGACGCGATCGTCGACTCGATCAGCTCGGGAGCGCTCGGTGACATCGACCCCTGCGGTGCCCGCAGGCGCGTCCAGGCGACCGGTGTCGGGGCGCCCTTTTCGCCCATGACAGTGACGATCGCCTCGCCGGTGGCGAGAGTGGTGAGCACGCTGCCGAGGTCGTACTCGGAGTTGGGGTAGGTCGATACCGTGGCCCTGAGTGCCTTCGCGTCGTCGGGGGTGAACGCCCGCAGCTGGTGCTGGATCCGCGAGCCGAGCTGGGCGAGGACGTCGCCGGGTACGTCCTTCGGCGTCTGCGTCACGAACACGATGCCAACACCCTTGGAGCGGATGAGCCGGACAGTCTGTGTGATCGAGTCGAGGAAGTCCTTCGACGCATTCTTGAAGAGCAGGTGCGCCTCGTCGAAGAAGAAGACCAGCTTGGGCTTGTCGAGGTCTCCGACCTCCGGCAGGTCGTTGAACAGGTCGGCGAGCAGCCACATGAGGAAGGTGGAGTAGAGCTCGGGCTTGTCCTGCACCCCTGGCACCTCGAGCAGGCTGATGATTCCCCGGCCATCCGGGTGGGTGCGCAGGAAGTCGGCGGTATCAATCTCCGGCTCGCCGAAAAACACGTCGGCACCCTGGTCGGCGAAGGTGATCAGCTCGCGCAGGATCACCCCGACAGTGGCGCTCGAGAGCCCGCCGAGACCGGTGAGCTCGCCTTTGCCGTCGGCGCTGGTGAGATAGCTGAGCACTGCGCGGAGGTCGGAGAGGTCGACGAGCGGGAGTCCGGCCTGGGCGGCGTAGTGGAACACCAGCCCCAGCGACGACTCCTGGGTGCCATTGAGACCGAGCACCTTCGACAGCAGCAGCGGGCCGAATCCCGAGACGGTCGCCCGCACAGGCACGCCTGCGCCCACACCACCCAGGGCGAAATACTCGGTGGGAAAGGATGCCCCGGTCCAGTGCTGCCCGATTCCGTTCGTGCGATCGATGAGCTTGGGGTTCTCCGTGCCCGCCGTCGCCACGCCGGAGAGGTCACCCTTGATGTCCGCGGCGAACACCGGCACCCCCGCCGCAGCGAGTTGTTCCGCAAGCACCTGGAGCGTGCGGGTCTTTCCGGTGCCGGTGGCTCCCGCCACGAGACCGTGCCGGTTGAGCATCGCGATCGGGATGCGCACCTGCACCCCGGGCTGCGCGTCGCCGTTGACGAGGGCGCCGATTTCGAGCACCGTGCCGGTGAAGGCGTAGCCGGAGCGGATCACCTCGACGGCGGCCAGATCGAGCGGCCCGGCGCTCGGCCCGGCGCTCGGGACAGGCGAGGCCGCGGTCGGAGCCGGAACCGATGGTGGCGTCGCCTTCTCCGCCGCGAGCGCCGCCTCTGCCTCCGCAAGGGCCTTCTTGGCAGCTTCGACCAGGGCAGCAGCATCCGTCATTTAGTTAGCCTAGTGACCCGGACCTGCCGCCTTCTGCGGGCCCGCCGGGCCGGCATCAACCGTCACGAACTGCGCCAGGGCGGCGCCCGGCCACCAGCTTGTGACGGTTGGGCTAGCAGGCCCGCGCGCGTGGCAGGCGGCCGGCCGCTCAGACCGCGCGCAGCACCTCGACCGGTCGTTGCGCCCATGCTCCGAGGAGCTCTTCGCGCACTTTCACCCCACTGCCCGGGCCGGTCGGAACGGCGAGTCGACCGTCTCGAAGGACAAAGGGCTCGGTGAGGTCTTCGGCGAAGTACCGGTCGGATGCGGAGGTGTCGCCCGGAAGGGTGAATCCGGGCAGGGCGGCGAGCGCGACATTCGCGGCTCGTCCGAGTCCGGTCTCGAGCATCCCGCCGCACCAGACCGAGACTCCCTGCTCGACGCAGGCGTCGTGGAGAGCGAGTGCTTCGAGGTAGCCGCCCATCCGGCCCGCCTTGATGTTGATGATGCTGGTGGCTCCGCGATCGATCGCGTCGAGGGCGATCTCGGTATTGACGATCGATTCGTCGAGGCAGACCGGAGTCGAGATGGCTCCGGCGAGGAAGACGTGCGAGCGGATGTCGTCCTCCACGAACGGCTGCTCGATGAGCAGCAGGTCGTAGTCGTCGAGTCGCCTCAGGTGATCGAGGTCGAGCAGGGTGTACGCCGTGTTCGCGTCGACCTGGAGCAGGGCATCCGGTCCGAGCAGCTCGCGCACCGCGGCGATCGGTTCGAGGTCCCAGCCGGGCCTGATCTTGAGCTTGATGCGGCGGTAGCCCTGCGCCACGTAGAGGGAGACCTCCTCGAGCAGGGCGGGGATGGTCGGGGCGATGCCCACCGAGACACCACAGTCCACCTCGGTCCGCGCGGCCCCGAAGTAACCGGCAAAGCTGGTGTCTACCGCGCGCAGCTGGGCATCGAGAACGGCGGTCTCGATGACGGCTTTGGCCATGCGGTGCCCGATCACGAACGCAAAAAGCGCGGCGACCCCCTCTGCCACGACATCCCCGGCTGCGAGCAGCACCGGACCGAGGTAGTGGCGGATCACGGCCTCACATCCGTCAACGTACTCGCTCGAATAGACGGGATCCGTGCCGGCGACGCACTCGCCCCAGCCGTCACCGATATCCGTTCGCACGCGCACAATCAGCACCTGGCGCTCGATCTGGCGACCAAAGGAGGTCTCAAACGGTCGCACCAATGGAACGGCGACGCGATGCAGTTCCAGTGCCAGTATCTTCACATGCCGGCCTTCACACCGGCACGGTGCGGTCTTCGAGACCCCAGGCCTGGCCGTAGCCGCCGTCCGCCTCGGGGAGCGCCATGAGGTCGAGGAACAGTTCGGCGTCGAAAGCTTCCGGGCCGAGCACACCGCTGCCAGCCCAGGCGCCCGAAGAGAGCAGTTCGAGCGCGATCACCGGATTCAGCGCGGTCTGCCAGACCACACACTGCGCCTCGTACTCGGCCATCGTCCAGTCGTTGTCGGCAAGGTGGTAGAGGTACACGGCCTTCGGCGCGCCGTCGAACCCGAGGCCGGTCACCCAGAGGCCCGCACAGGTTGTGCCGCTCATCCGCGGTCCGAGGGACGCCGGATCGGGCAGCCCGGCCGCGACCACATCGCGCGGCGCCACGTCGACCGGGCCATTGGCGGACCTCACCCGCACGGGCGTAGTCCTGTCCAGACCCAGCTGATGCAGAGTCTTGAGGATACCGATGAATTCGTTTCCGAGACCGTACTTGAAGGTCGCGCGCTTTGCATCGACCCAGCGCGGCATCAGAAGCACCTCTTCGTGTTCCACATTGACGCACTCGACCGGGCCGATGCCCCCGGGGAAGTCGAAAACCTCCGGCTCGCTGAATGGCTCGGTGGTGTACCAGCCGCGATCCTTCTCCCAGATCACCGGCGGGTTGAGACACTCCTCGATCGTGGTCCAGATGCTGAACGAGGGGGCGAAGATCTCGTTGCCCAGGTCATCGCGCACCACGAGATTCGCGCCGTCGCGCACCCCGAGTTCGTCGATCTCGCTGAACAGGTGGTCTGCGGCATAGCGAGCAAACACATCACTCAGCCCGGGCTCGACCCCCATGCCGACGAGGGCGAGGCGCCCGGCAGTCTCCCAGTCGGGGGCCTGGGCGAACTGATCGTCTCCGAGCTTCACCCCGGTCTCGGAATACGGCACTGACGGATGCGGCTCCGACAGGCTCATCGCCATGTCGAGGTAATCCGCCCCTGCGGCGAGCGCGCCGGCGAAGATCGTCGGCACGAACTTCGGCTCGACGGCGTTCATGACATGGGTCACCGCGTACGCCGTGGCGACGGCGGCCACGTCGTCCGGACTGGAAGCATCGATTTTGGCGGCGATGAATCGCGATCCCTGCGGACCGTGTTTCGCCTCGATCCAGGCGATGGTCGCTTCGGCTCGGGCGAGGTCGTAATCGCAGACGATCATGGTCTCGAAGAAAGTGCGGCGGGCGGCGATCTTCGCGATCGCATTGCCGACGCCACCGGCGCCGACGAGGAGGATTCTCATGCCATAACGCTAGCGGGTGGTAGCCGGTTCGCTCTCGGTCGGTTTGACGGGCCCGATGCGCCGCTCCCGCTCGATCAGCAGTCGGTGGGCGAGGGGTGCCCAGACGATCACGGCGACGGCGCTGCCGAGCACGAGACCGCCAATGGTGTCGCTCAGCCAGTGCGCGCCGAGGTAGGTGCGGCTGAGCAACATGATCACCGTATACACCGTGCCGGCGGCCCAGATCCAGACCCGACGGAGCACGAGCGCGAGCACCACCGTCATCGTCGCCGCGTTAGCCGTGTGCCCGGAGGGGAATGAGCCGGGATCCGCGGTGACCAGGATGTCCTGTGGACGCGGCCTCTGGTAGAGGTTCTTGAGCAGCTGTACGAGACCCGCACTCAGGATCGTCGCGATCGCGAAATACAGTGCCGCCCATTTCATCCGGAACAGTAGGAACACCAGGATGATCGCGAGCGGCACGACGAGGGAGCCGATGATGCCGCCGCCGATGTTGTTCATCACCAGCGCCGGAACGGTCCAGAAGGCCGACCGGTGCTCCACCACTTCCCCGAGGAAGGCGAGGTCGAACGAGAACGGCAGGTTGTTGTCCCGGTAGGCGATGATCGCCCCGAGACCGGCGACGAGCAGTACCGCCATGCCGCCGCTCACCAGCGGCCAGCGCCGGCTCACACGGGCGGCCTGCCGCTCGGGAGTTGATGCGGCGGGCTCGATTTCGGGCATGGGGCAAGGCTACAGAACAACCCCGAAACGATGTGGGGGCTTGCGCGATCAGTGACCGAGTGCAGGTACCGTGCGGGGACGCACCACGAACCAGAGTGCGAGCACCGACACCGCGGACGTCGCCGCCATCACGGTGCCCATCGGTACCGCGTTGTGGATGCCGAACAGGCCGACGATCGGGGAGATGAGCCCGGCAAGGCCGAAGTTCACAGCCCCGAGAACGGATGCCGCGGTTGCGGCCTCGCCCGCGTGGTTCGCCAATCCGAGCACCTGCACGAGCGGAAAGCTGAAGCCACAGGCGGCGATGAAGAACCATAGCGGAATCAGGATGCCGAGGAGCCCCACATTTAGCGCGTCGAGCAACACGATGGTGAGCGAGGAGACGAGGAGCACCGCGGTCGAGCTGGCGAGGATCCACTGCGGTCCGACCCGACGCGCGAGCCGGGAGCTGACCTGCACGCCGGCGACGACACCGACCGAGTTGATGGCGAACAGCAGTCCGAACTCCTGCGCGTTGAGCCCGTAGACCTCCTGGAACAGGAAGGAGGACGAGGAGAGGTAGGCAAAGAGCCCGGAGAAACTCATCGCCCCGATGATCGCCACCCCCACGAAGATGCGATCGCTGAAGATCGCCCCGTACCGCTCCCGCGCGGTGCTGTGGCCGGAGTCCGCTCGCCGGGCCGGCGGCAACGTCTCCACGATGAAGAAGACCGCAGCAAGGACCACGAGCACTCCGTAGGCCGTGAGGAAGACGAAGATTCCCCTCCAATCGACGAAGCGCAGTAGTTGCGAACCGATCACCGGGGCGAGGATGGGGGCGAGCCCGCTCACGAGCGCGAGGCGCGACAGCATGCGAACGAGGGGTATGCCGCCGAACAGGTCGCGCACCAGGGCCATCGCCACGACGCCCCCGGCCGCCGCGCCCATGCCCTGCAGCACCCGGAAGAATCCAAGCCACATGATGTCGGGCGAGAGCACAGCCCCGAGGCTGGCGAGGACGTGCACCGAGCTGGCCACAATGAGGGGGATGCGTCGTCCGACCCTGTCACTCCACGGGCCGACGAGCAGCTGGCCCACGCCGAACCCGAGGGTCGTGGCGGTGAGTGTGAGCTGGATGATCGCCGGGGACACCCCGAGGTCGCTTTGCAACGCCGGGAACGCCGGGAGGTAGAGGTCGATCGTGAACGGTCCGAGCGCGGTGAGCGCACCGAGCACGATCACGTAGACGAGGCGCTGGCGCCGGGAAAGGGAATCTCCGGGGTGCAGTGTCGTGGTCACTCACAGGACCAACGGTCTCAGCTGCCCACTATTCCCGGCACTGCCCATCTTCTTCAACTCGCGCAGGTCTTCGAGCCGCGCAGGTCTACCCCTTGCGCAGGCCTACCCCTGGCGCAGATCACCACGGCCGCGCGCAGGAATACGTTCGCGCACGGCCGTGATTGCGAAGAGACTAACTGCGCAGGATCGAACCGCCCGCTCGCACCCGCGACACCGCATCGACAGTTGCAGCAAGGATGAGCACTCCACCGGTGACGAGGAAGTTCACGCCACCCGGGAGGTTGAGCAGGCCGAGTCCGTTGGTGATGACGGCGATCACGAGTGCCCCGACTGCAGCATGGATCAGACGCCCGCGACCACCGAAGAGGCTCACCCCGCCGACGACAGCAGCAGCAACACCGCTCAGTACGATATCGCGGCCGAACGCGGCATCCACTGATCCGACTTTGCTTGCGCTGAAGACGCCGGAGATAACGGCAAGCGTCGAGCACACCGCGAAGGCAGCCCACTTGATGCCGACGACTTTGATTCCTGAACGACGTGCGGCCTCGGGATTGCCGCCGACGGCGTAGAGATACCGACCGAATTTGGTGCGGTCCAGCACGAAGGTGCCGATCCACAGCACCAGGAGGGTGATGGGAACCACGATCGGAACTCCGGATACCGCAAGGAATCCGGTGCCGCGGTTCTGGCTGAGCAGACCGACGACTACGCCTCCGAGCACGGCAATGACTGCGAGCCGGATCCAGAGCAGGGCGATCGTGCGACTGGCAACACCGGCCCGTGATCTCCGACGCCGGTCGAGGAGAGTCGTCACCAGGGTGATGGTGAGGATCAGGGCGAGCATGACCCATCCGCCCCACACCGGGAGGTTGCTGTTCTGGATGGCGATGATCTCCGGCTGCTGGATCCGATAGAGACCGCCATCGCCGATGATGATGAGCTGGAGTCCCTGGAAACCGAGGAACAGACCGAGGGTCACCACGAACGAGGGAATCCCGACTCGAGCCACAAAGAACCCGATGAACAGGCCGATCACCACACCGGTGGCCAGCGAGATGAGCAGCGCCAAAACCCAGTTCATCGCGAGGCCACCCGGGTTGGAGAGCACCACAAACAGTGACATCGCAACCCCGGAGGTCACCCCGGCCGAGAGGTCGATTTCTCCGAGCAGGATGACGAAGACCAGAGCCATGGCGAGCATGACGAGCGTCGCCGCCTGGGTCATCAGGTTCGCAAAATTACGCTCGGTAAAGAAGTACGGACTGAGGACGGTGAACAGCACACACAGCACGACGAATCCGGCCACCGCAGGAAGGGCACCCATTTCGCCGCTTCGGACACGCTGGATGTAGGCGGTCACCTGCTCACGAAGCCCGCCATCCTGCCCGCTGCCGATGACACCGGGTGAACCCGCTGTGGGGAGATCCTGGGAGATTATTGCGGTCACGCTGACACCTCGATGTAGGTCTTGCTCCCGGTGATGTAGCCGACGACGTCGTCGCTTGTCGTGTGCGATGTCTCCACCGACGCGACCATCTGGCCCAGATAGAGCACGTTGATATAGTCGGCGACTTGAAAGACGTCGACCAGGTTATGACTGATCATGAGCACGCCGACTCCCCGCTCGGCGAGACGCTTCACCAGCGCGAGCACCTGCTCGGTTTGCGCGACACCGAGCGCCGCCGTCGGCTCGTCGAGGATGACGACCTTCGCCGACTTGAGCACAGAGCGGGCAATAGCCACGGTCTGCCGTTGCCCACCAGACAGCGACGACACTTTTTGACGCACTGACTTCACGGTGCGCACTGACAGTGATTGAAGAGTTTCGGATGCCGCGCGCTCCATCTTTCCTTCGTCGAAGGTGCCGAGCTCGATATCTTCACGACCCAGGAACATGTTTTGCACGATATCGAGGTTGTCGCACAGTGCGAGATCCTGGTAGACGACCTCGATGCCGAGATGAGACGCCTCGCGAGGATTGTGCAGGGCCACCGGTACGCCCTGGAACTTCACCTCACCCTCGTCGTAGGGCTGTACTCCGGCGAGTCCCTTGATCAGGGTGGACTTGCCGGCACCGTTGTCTCCAACGAGCGCGGTGATTTTGCCCGGGTAGACCTTGAGCGAAACGCCTTTGAGAACGCTCACTGGTCCGAAGCTCTTCTTCACGTCGGTCAATTCGATGATTGGCGCATCCATGACGGTTCCTTTCGTTGATGCACGCTAAAGACGAAGCTGCGGCGATGCGAAAGTTGTCGCATCGCCGCAGCTTCGGCGGGACCGCGCGCAGTGAATTGCCCGCGCGCGATCCCAGTGGTGTTCCCCTGTTCAGGGATGTTTGGCTGCTACTTGACGCCGTACTTCGTGCAGGCTGCAGCAACATCGGCCGTGCAGATGTCGGACGCCTTGGCGTCGCCGCCCGTGATGACCGTCTGCACCTTGTCGGCGGTGACGAGTACCGGAACAACCGCGATGAACGGCTTGCCGTAGAGCTTGGTCGCCGAAGTCGGCTTCTTGCCCTTCAGGAGCGCGATCGCGAGGTCTGACGCGGCGGTCGCCTCGAGCTTGAACGGCTTGTAGACGGTGGCCGTCTGCTTGCCGAGGAGCACGTTCTGCAGGCCTGCCGTTGAGGCATCCTGACCCGAGACCGGAACCTTCAACATGTTCTTGTCGAGGACCGTGATGACGCCGGCAGCGTTGGTGTCGTTGGCGACCCAAACTGCATCGACTTTTCCACCGAGCGAGGTCAGCGCCTGCTCGAAGTTGGTGGCGGACTTGTCGCCGTCCCAGACTCCGGTGGGCTCGGCGGCTGGCTTGATGCCGGCAGCGCTCATGACCTTGACCGCACCATCGTGGAACAGCTTCGCGTTTCCATCGGTGGGGTCACCGCCCATGTAGACGACCTTGGCGGTGGCGGCATCTTTTCCGGCAGTCTTGAGGCCGTCGACGATCGACTGTCCCTCGAGGGCTCCGACCTTCTCGTTGTCGAACGATACGTAGTAGTCGGCCAGCATCGACGGCGCATCCTTCGAGCCGGTCGTGATGGGACGGTCGTATGCGATGACCGGGATGCCCTGCTTCTGCGCCTTCTGGGTGACGGCAACGGCTGCACCGTTGTAATCAACCAGAATCATGACGCCGCAGCCCTTGGTGAGCAGCTGGTCGGCAATGGTGGCGTACTTGTTGGTGTCGCCCTGTGCGTTCTGAATGTCGGCGGTGAAACCGGCGGCGGTGAACGCAGACATGAGTGCGGGGCGGTCACCGTTCTCCCACCGCGGCGACGACGCCGAGTCCGGAAGGATGACACAGGCGCGCTTGGGCGTCGCTGCCGCGCTGCTGGTGGTGCTGCTTCCGCCTGACGCGCATCCGCTCAGCAACAGTGCTGAGGCGGTGACGACGACGGCGACAGAGATCCATGAAGAGGTCTTCATTTCACTCCCTTTCTGATCGGAAGGAAAAAACTCCTTGGTGTCCGTACTCGATATTGAGCCGCGGCTTACGTAGCATACGTAATATGACGGGCTTGGCAACATATTAGGGAGTCACGGTTTGATAACTGATTCAACCGGCCGTGATGCGCTGCCGTCAGCGGCAACGTCGGGGAGCCAGTAGATTATGCGCATGAGCTTGCCGGTGCCTCCAGCGAGGGCCCGTGGCAACAGCAATGACCAGGTTCACCGTCACAACCTGTCGACGATCCTCACCCTCGTGCACCAAGCACGCGGACTGAGCCGATCACAGCTCACCCGCTCGATGGGACTCAATCGCTCCACCATCGCAGCTCTCGTCTCCGAGCTGATCGAACACGACCTTGTTCGCGAGGGAAGTGCCGAGTCGACCAACCAGGTGGGGCGGCCAAGCCTCATGGTGCGGCCGAGCGCTACCCCCGTCGGCTTTGCCGTGAACCCCGAAAACGATGCACTCACCGTGGCCGTGGTCGGCTTGGGTGGCCGGGTTCTCACGACGGTGAGACAGCAGCTTTCGCAGCCACCGACGGCAATCGAGGCCGCGAGCATCACCGCGCAGATCATCGATACCCTGCGTCCACAGCTCATCGCCGAACATCGAATAGCCGGAATCGGAGTGGCCGTTCCCGGGCTCGTGCGCGAGACCGATGGACTGGTTCAACTCGCGCCCCACCTGGGCTGGCGCGGCGAACCGTTCGCCGAAATGCTTCAGGAGGCGACCCATCTCCCAGTCTCGGCAGCGAACGATTCCCATCTGGGCGCCCGCGCAGAAAGCTCGTTCGGCAGTGGCAAATCGGTCAAAGATCTCATTTATGTCAACGGCGGAGCTAGCGGTATCGGCGGCGGGATAATCGCGAACGGGATAGCTATCTCTGGCACCGGGGGATACGCGGGCGAGCTCGGCCACACCATGGTGAACCCGGCCGGGATCGAATGCCACTGCGGTGCTTTCGGATGCCTGGAGACCGAAGTGCGACGGGACCGACTCCTCGAAGTCACCGGTCTCACGTCGGAATCGGTCGATCGCCTTGCGGGAGCGCTCGCGTTGAGTACCGATCCTCGCGTCCGCGCGGAAGTCACGCGACAACTCGACATGCTCATTATCGCGCTGCGCAATGCCGTCAACCTGTTCAACCCCAGACTGATTGTCCTCGGGGGTTTTCTTGCCGCGCTGCAGTCGGCCGATCCGACCCGCCTGGAGGATTTCGGACGGAACAGACCGCTCGATGCCTCATTCCGCGGCGTCGATATCCTGCCCTCCGAGTTGGCGGGAGATCTGCTGATGATCGGTGCGAGCGAGCTTGCGTTCGAGGCACTCCTCGCGGATCCGATCGGTTTTTTCGAATAGTCGACTCCGTGGGAGCAAAAATCAATGCTCGGGGCTGTCCTAATGAGAACTCCGGAACAGAACTCCGGAACTGGCCCACAGGACTTGCAATAAGTTCTCAGAACCAACAAACTCGTTTTATCCACCGATGATGCTGAAGGACAGACAATGACGATCGCGCTACCCACCCGTGATGACAAGTTCTCCTTCGGCCTCTGGACGGTCGGCTATACCGGGGCGGATCCATTCGGCGGCCCGACCCGGCCCCCGCTCGATGTGGTCGAGGCGGTCACTCGCCTCGCTGAACTCGGCGCCTACGGCCTCACCTTCCACGACGACGATCTGTTCGCATTCGGATCAAACGATGCCGACCGCCAGAAGCAGATCGATCGACTGAAGCAGGCGCTGTCCGACACCGGACTCATCATCCCGATGGTCACCACAAACCTGTTCAGCGCTCCGGTCTTCAAAGACGGCGGATTCACGTCCAACGATCGCGGGGTGCGCCGCTTCGCGATGCGCAAGGCAATGCGGCAACTCGAACTCGGAGTCGAGTTGGGTGCGAAGACCTTCGTCATGTGGGGCGGGCGCGAGGGTGCCGAATACGATTCGGCCAAAGACATCCGTGGGGCGCTCGAGCGCTACCGCGAGGCCGTGAATATGTTTGCCCAGTATGTGACCGACAAGGGCTACGACATCCGCTTCGCTATTGAACCGAAGCCGAACGAGCCGCGCGGAGACATCCTGCTTCCTACGGTCGGGCATGCCATGGCGTTCATCGAAACTCTGGAGCGACCCGAGCTCTTCGGAGTGAACCCCGAGGTCGGGCACGAGCAGATGGCCGGGCTCAATTTCGCCTCCGGAATCGCACAGGCGATGTATCAGGGCAAGCTCTTCCACATCGACCTCAACGGCCAGCGGGGAATCAAGTACGACCAGGACCTGGTCTTCGGTCATGGTGATCTCGCCAACGCGTTTGCGCTCGTCGACCTGCTCGAAAATGGCGGGGTCAACGGCGGGGCGTCCTACGACGGTCCGCGCCACTTCGACTACAAGCCGAGCCGCACCGAGGACATCACCGGGGTCTGGGACTCTGCCGCGGCGAACATGCGCACCTATCTACTGCTCAAGGAGCGGGCGGCAGCATTCCGCGCCGATCCAGAAGTGCAGGAAGCACTCACCGCCTCCCGTGTCGCGCAAATCGCAGAGCCGACCCTCTCAGCGGGAGAGACCTACGATGATCTTCTGGCTGACCGTGCCTCGTATGAGGACTTCGACACCGACTCGTATTTCGGGGGCAAGGGCTTCGGCTTCGTTCGCCTGAACCAGCTGGCGCTCGAGCACCTGCTCGGCGCCCGGTAGCCGCCCCATGACGCTGGTGGCAGGGGTCGATTCCTCGACCCAGAGCTGCAAAGTGATGATCCGCGATCTTGAATCCGGGGCGGTTGTGCGCGTCGGTCGCGCGACTCATCCGGTCGGCACTGAGGTCGATCCGAACCACTGGTTCACGGCACTTGAGAGCGCCATCGCCGACGCAGGCGGGCTCGCCGACGTTGCGGCGATCTCCATCGGCGGCCAGCAACACGGGATGGTTGTTCTCGACAGTGCCGGTCGCATCATCCGCCCGGCCCTGCTCTGGAACGACACACGATCAGCCCCCGCCGCTGCCGCGCTCATCGACGAAGTTGGGGCAGCGGCGTTTGCCGAACGCACCGGCACGGTACCGGTGGCATCCATCACCATCACCAAGCTGAGGTGGCTTGCGGATGCCGAGCCACAGAATGCCTCGAGAGTCGCGGCGGTCGCACTCCCCCACGACTGGCTCACCTGGCGCTTGCGCGGATTCGGCCCCGACAACCCGGTGCTCACCGAGCTGATCACCGACCGTTCTGATGCCAGCGGCACCGGCTACTTCAACGCCTCGACGAACGCCTACGATCTCGATCTGTTGACTCGCGCCCTACATCGGGATGCGGACGACATCATCCTCCCGACAGTGCTCGCCCCCGCTGGATCCCGCACAATTGCGGTCGGCAGCACTGCGTTCCCAGCACACCTCCTCGTCGGGGCGGGCGCCGGTGACAACGCGGCGGCCGCATTCGGGCTCGGAGCGAGAACAGGGGATGTCGTCGTTTCTATCGGTACCAGCGGCACTGTTTTCGGCGTCACCGACGCCCCAGCCCACGATGTGACCGGCACCGTCGCCGGATTCGCGGATGCTGCAGGCGGTTTCCTGCCCCTCATCGCCACCCTGAACGCGGCCCGCATCCTCGATGCCACCGCCCGACTCCTCAGCGTCGACCATACCGAACTCGGGCTGCTCGCCCTCAGCGCGGAGCCCGGATCCGCCGGCCTGGTGCTCGTGCCGTACTTCGAGGGCGAACGCACCCCTAATCTGCCGAATGCGACCGGCTCGTTGCTCGGTCTCACGCTCGCCTCCGCGACCCGGCCGAATCTTGCGCGGGCCGCCATCGAAGGACTGCTCTGCGGGCTCGCGGCCGGACTCGACGCGGTCGCCGCTCATGGGGTGGAGGCGACACGCCTCCTCGTGATCGGCGGTGCAGCGCATAACCCGGCTGTTGCCGCGATTGCCGCGCAGGTCTTCGATCTGCCGGTGATGATTCCGGAAGCTGCCGAGTATGTGGCGGCCGGTGCCGCCCGCCAGGCCGGCTGGGCGCTCGCTGGCGAACCGCCACAGTGGCCAGTGGCGGTGGCGGTTGAGCCGCCGACGGACTTCCGGGCGCTCATCCGTGCGCAGTACGCCGCAGCGACCACCTGATCGACCATCCCGGCGGCGGTCATCCGGGGGCGTGCGCAGCCGACTCCCGCACGGTGCGGTGAGGGCCGGTCTTCACGGGCTGGGTGACAGCCCGGCCTTGAAGACCATCCGAGACCGCGAGCATCATCCACTACCCGAGCTCGGTGAAGTCCTATCGGATGGAGATGATCGGCGGCGAAAAGTGCGCGGCTTCCAGGAGCTCGTCGAAGCCGAGGGTACTCACGGCCGTCGGCATGGCGATGCCGTGATCGTCGAGGGTGTGAACCAGGCCGAGTGCAATCTGGTCGTTCGCGACGCAAACCGCGGTGTAGTCGCCCTCCTCGACGAGCCGCTCGTCGATGGCTCGCCCGCTGTCGGCCACCCCGGTCACCCCGGTCACCCCGGTCGCCCCGGTCGCCCCGGTCGCCCCGGTCGCCCCGGCGTAACTCCTGCGATCCACGGCGGAGGCCGCTGCAAACCCCGCAATCTCAGGGGCGCACGTCAAAGAACGACAAGATTGCAGGAGTTATGCAGAACTGGGACCGAATCGGATGACGCAGGGCAACACGCGAACGCGAGTCCCCGCCCGAAATGCAGGACCGCCCTTGACACGAGTGACGTAGGGGGCAACTCATGCAACATCCGTCACACGCAGTCCGGCATTTCAAACCGGACTGGGCGCGCACGGGCTGCCACCCCCCGGTCGCCCTGCTTAACTCCTGCAATCTTCAGCGGACACCACGGTGAATCCCGCAAAGTCAGGGCTTCGCGTCGGTAGACCACGCAATTGCAGGAGTTACGCAGAGGTATAACCGGCGGACACGCGAAGCGACACCCGGGCATGAAAACGTCTGGCACCCGCGAAAACGCGAGGGCCAGACTCGTGACGAACTTGGCGGACTACTTGTTGACGAGCGCCAGGAGGGTCGGGTTGCTGGCGTAGGACTTTGCAGCGTTGTCCTTGGTAACAAGCTCCGGTGCCAGGTAGTACGTCGGAACCTTTACCGAGCCGTTGTCTGTCGCGTCGGCGTTCGTGCTTGCCTTCTTGCCAGAGGCCAGCTGCTTCACCATCTCAACGGCCTGCGCGACGAGCTTCGTCGTGTCCTTGTTGATGGTGGAATACTGCTCACCCGACATGATCAGCGGGATGGATGCGGCTTCCGAGTCCTGGCCCGTGACGACCGGTATGACCGGGGTCGCCTTGCCAGCGGCCTTGATCGAGGTGATGATCGCGCGACCGAGGGTGTCGTTGGGCGAAAGAACACCGTTCAGCACCGTGCTGGAGTAGTTACCGGCGAGCAGGGTGTCCATGCGGGTCTGCGCGTTGGCGGCGAGCCATCCGGTGGTCTGCGTCTGGGCGATCGCGGTCTGTCCGGAGACGACCTTGAGCGTTCCATCATCGATCTTCGGCTGCAGGATCTTCATCGCGCCACCGAAGAACACGGCCGCGTTCGGGTCGGTGGAAGCACCCGAGAACAGCTCGACGTTGTAGTTCTTCGCGTCGGGGAAGCGTGCCTTCATGCCGTCGAGGAGGGCCTGGCCCTGGCGCTCGCCGACCTTCCCGTTGTCATACGCGATTTAGTAGTCCACGTTGGCAGTGTCCTGGATGAGACGGTCGTAGGAGATGACGATGGCGCCATTGTCGCGGGCCGCCTTCACCTGGGCGCCGAGCTGCCTACCATCGAATGCACCGATGATGACCACCTTGGCACCCTTGGTGTTCATGGTCGAGATCCGGCTGGCCTGCTCGGAAGCAGTGTTGGCCGACGGTGCGTACTGTACGTCCACCTTGAAGCCGGCCCTGGTGAGGTCGTCGGTGAACAGCTTGCCGGCGAGAACCCAGTTCTCCGAGGTTTTTCCGGGAGGGCGATACGGTTGCTAGCGCGACCTACTCGACCAGCCCAATGGTCTGGCTATGAACCGGATATGCGTGCGTCTCAGCCGCCGTCACTCGATCGAGCCCACCGAGCACGTCCGCGAGAAGGTCGTCGACACCCTCGATGCCGACTGAGAGTCGTACCAGGTTCTCCGGCACTGCCAAGGCGGTTCCGCGCACGGAGGCGTGGGTCATCTCTGTCGGGTAACCGATGAGCGACTCGACGCCCCCGAGGGACTCCGCCAACTGGAACAGGTCGGTCGACTCGGCGAAGGCTCGCGCAGCGGCTGGGCCCCCGGTCAGTGCGACTGAGAGCATTCCTCCGAACCCGCGCATCTGGCGAGCGGCGAGCTCGTGGCCCGGGTGGTCGGCGAGGCCCGGGTAGTACACGCGCTCGACCGCCGGATGCCCCACCAGCGCCTCCGCGATCGCTTGCGCGTTCGCGGAATGGCGCTCCATGCGCACGGCGAGCGTCTTGATTCCGCGCACGGTGAGCCAGGCATCCATCGGGCCGGAGACCGGTCCGATGGCGAACTGCAGGAAGCCGAGCTTCTCGGCGAGTTCGTCATCGTTCAGCACGACGGCACCACCGAGCACGTCGGAGTGACCGCCGAGGTACTTGGTGGTCGAGTGCGTGACGACATCCGCCCCGAAAGCGAGAGGGTTTTGCAGATAGGGCGACGCGAAAGTGTTGTCCACGACCACGATGACTCCGGCGGCGTGCCCTATCTCCACGAGCGCGGCAATGTCGCTGATCTTCATCAGCGGGTTGCTCGGCGTCTCCACCCAGAGCACCCGGGTATTCGGACGGATCGACGCGCGCACCGCGTCGAGGTCGGTCATCTCCACGGTGTCGAGCGCGATGCCCCACGGCACGAAGACCCGGTTGACCAGCCGGTGCGTTCCACCGTAGACGTCATTGCCCATGATCACGTGGTCGCCCGGCACGAGGATCGACCGCAGGAGAGTATCTTCCCCGGCGAGGCCAGAGGCGAAGCTGAACCCGTGCTTCGCCCCCTCGAGATCGGCCACGAGTTGCTGCAGGGAGTCCCGGGTGGGGTTGGCGCTGCGCGCGTACTCATATCCGCCACGGAGGTCGCCGACACTCTTCTGAACGAAGGTGGAGGTCTGGTAGATCGGGGGAATGACCGAGCCGGTGCTCGGGTCGAAGGCCTGGCCCGAGTGGATGGCGCGGGTTGAGAAGTCGGTCACGATGGTCTTTTCTGTTGCAGGGGCTTTTCTGTTGCAGAGACTTGTCTCTGGCGAAAAGTCAGTCGGAGAGGAAGGTGAGCAGATCGTGCCGCGTGACGACAGCGACTGGCTTGCCGTCCTCGGTGACGAGCAGGGCATCCGCTGTGCCGAAAGCGGCCCGCGCGGCACTGACTGCTTCGTGCACACCTATCAAACCGAGTGGTGCCCCGATAAATTTCCCGACCGGATCGGTCATGCTCGCGTCACCGCTGAACACCTGCTCGAGCAGAGTCTTCTCCTCGATCGCCCCGACCACCTCGCCGATGACGACCGGCGGCTCAGCCGACAGCACCGGCAGCTGCGAGACACCGTACTTGGTCATGATCTGGATGGCGTCGCGCACTGTGTCCGAGGGATGCACGTGCACGAGGGCAGGCAGCGAGCCGGTCTTGTGGCCGACGACATCGGCGACCGTCGTCTCGTCAGAGACCTGCGTGAAGCCGTAGGACTGCATCCACTTTTCGCTGAAGACCTTGTTCAGGTACCCGCGGCCACCGTCCGGGAGCAGGATCACCATCACCGCGTCCGCGGGTAGTAAGCGCGCGGCTTTGAGGGCGGATGCGACGGCCATTCCGCTCGACCCCCCGACAAGCAGTCCCTCCTCACGGGCGAGGCGCCGGGTCATCTCGAAGGATTCGGCGTCGGATGAGGCGATGATCTCGTCGACGACGGATCCGTCATAGGCTTCCGGCCAGAAGTCCTCCCCGACACCCTCGACCAGGTAGGGGCGACCGGTGCCACCGGAGTAGACGGACCCTTCCGGGTCGGCGCCGATGATGGTGACCGCGCCGCCCGAGACCTCCTTGAGGTACTTGCCCACGCCGCTGATCGTGCCGCCCGTGCCGACCCCCGCGACGAAGTGGGTGATCTCGCCCTCGGTGTCGCGCCAGATCTCCGGTCCCGTGGTCTCGTAGTGGCTCAACGGTCCGTTGGGGTTCGCATACTGGTTGGGCTTGAAGGCCCCGGGGATCTCGCGGGCCAGCCGATCCGAGACCGAGTAGTAGGACTCCGGGCTATCCGGCGGGACAGCGGTGGGGGTCACCACGATCTCGGCGCCGTAGGCCAGCAGCACGTTGCGCTTCTCCTCGCCCACCTTGTCGGGCAGCACGAAGACGCAGCGGTAGCCACGCTGCTGGGCTACCAGTGCGAGCCCGATGCCGGTGTTGCCCGAGGTGGGTTCGACGATGGTGCCGCCGGGCTTCAGAAACCCGTCTCGCTCTGCGGCATCGATGATGCGGGTGGCGATGCGGTCTTTCGAAGACCCACCGGGGTTGAGGTACTCCACCTTCACGAGCACGGTCGCGACGATGCCATCGGTGACCCGATTGAGCTTGACGAGGGGAGTGTTTCCGACGAGGTCGATCACGCTATTGGCGAACTTCATAGTTCCGCCAATCTACCAGCGGGCGTCAGGCGAAGTCGGGGTAGCCACTAGTGCTGGGTCACCTGCTGTGCATAGAGGCGCGCGTACACGCCACCGAGCGCACTGAGCTCGGCATGGCTGCCGCGCTCCACGATGCGCCCGGCATCGACCACGAAGATCACATCCGCACCGACAATCGTCGAGAGGCGATGCGCGATCGCGATCGTTGTGCGGCCGGCCGACGCCGTGTCGAGAGCATCCTGCACGATCCGTTCGGAGATCGAGTCCAGAGCACTCGTGGCTTCATCGAGGATGAGTACCCGTGGGTCCTTGAGCAGCACCCTCGCGATGGCGATGCGCTGTTTCTCACCACCGCTCAGGCGGTATCCGCGCTCGCCGACGACGGTGTCGTAGGCCAAAGGAAACGACGCGATGGTGTCGTGGATGTTCGCGGCCCGCGCCGCCTGCTCGAGCTCGGCATCCGTCGCACTCGGCTTCGCATAGCGCAGGTTTTCGGCAATCGTGGCGTGGAAGAGGTAAGTCTCCTGGCTGACGATGCCGATGTTGGCCACCAGGGAGTCCTGTTCGAGCTCTCGCACGTCATCCCCGGCGAACAGGATGCGGCCACCGGTCACGTCGTGCAACCGCGGGATGAGGTAAGACACCGTGGTCTTGCCTGCTCCCGATGGCCCGACGAAGGCGGCGAACTGCCCCGGTTCGATCGTGAAGGAAACGCCCTTGAGGGTCGGAGGCGTGTCCTCGCCCGAGTCGGGGTACGCAAAGACCACGTCATCGAATTGCACGTGGCCGAGTTTGGCGGAGTCGACCGGGTGCGCGTTCGGGGCATCCGAGATCGCGGGATGCAGGTCGAGGTATTCGAAGATGCGGGCGAATAGCGCCTGCGAGGTCTGGAGGTCGAGCGCCACCCGCATGAGTCCGAGCAGCGGCCACATGAGCCGTGCTTGCACGGTGGTGAATGCCACGATCGTGCCGGCGGTGACCGTGACGCTGTGGAAGAGCAGCCAGGCGGTGCAGAGGTAGATCACAGCAGGGATGATGGCGAGAAAAATCTGCACCATGGCGAAGAACCACTGGCCACTCATCTGCTCGCGCACCTGCAGTCGAATCTGGTTATCGTTTTCGTCGCTGTAGCGTGCGACTTCCGTACCCTGCTGGTTGAAGCTCTTGGCCAGCAGGATGCCCGATACCGACAGGGTTTCCTGCGTGATCGCGGTCATGTCGCTGAGCGACTCCTGCGTTTTGGTGGCGATCTTCGCGCGCACCCGACCCACTCGGCGTTGGGCGACCACGAGGATCGGCATCAGGATCACGGCCACGATCGTGAGCTGCCACGACAACACCAGCATGCTCACGAAGGCCGCCGCGACTGTCACCGTGTTGCCGAGCACGCTCGCCACCGTGTTGGTGAGCACGCTCGATACACCGCCGACGTCGTTCTGCAGACGGGACTGGATGATGCCGGTCTTGGTGCGCGTGAAGAACGCGAGCTCCATCCTCTGCAGGTGCCCGAACAGCCGCACCCGAAGCGCGCCCATCACCTTGTTGCCGACCGTGGCGGTGAGGAAGGTCTGCCAGACCCCGAGTCCGGCGGAAGTAACGTAGATCACGATCATGAGCCCGACGATCTCGAGCAGGACCGGGAAATTCGGTCGACTCGATGGTGGGAAGAGACCAACGTCGAACGCTTGGCGGGTGAGAAGTGGAGGCAGCACGGAGAGTCCGGCGCTGATGATCACCAGCACCGCGGTGATGCCGAGCGCCCGACGGTGCGGCTGGAACAACTGCGTGATGCGAGCGAGCAGGTCCGGGATGCGCGGGGCATCCGCATTGTCCGCCTTCTGGGCATCTGAATCGGACCCGCTGATGCGGGTGCGCTGCTTACCCATCCGCCCCACCGGGGTGCTGCCGCCATGCATTCCGCTCACTCGTTCACTTTACGCACGGGCGCCGATACTCCCCTGCGAATTCGCCCTCGGCGCAACCCGCTCGCGGCGGGAGATGTGACACGCTACGGCGGCCCGACGGACTCGCGGCGGGAGTCCTGCCTCCCGCCGCGATGTCCTATCCCCCGCCACCGCGAGGTGGAAGCGAGCGGATGCCTCAGCCCTTGGTGCTGCCCGCGAGCAGGCCGCGCACAAAGAACCGCTGCAGCGCGAAGAACACGATCAGCGGAACGAGGATGGAGATGAAAGCCCCCGAGGTGAGAAGCTGCCAGTCCTGGCCGCGCCCACCGGTGATCTCGGCCAGCAGCTTCGTCATCGGCGCGACTTCACCATCGGCGAAGACCAGTGCCACAAGCAGGTCGTTCCAGACCCAGAGGAACTGGAAGATCGCGATCGACGCGATGGCCGGCATGGTGAGCGGGAGAACGATGCGGAAGAAGATCTGCCCGTGCCCCGCGCCATCCACTCGCGCCGCCTCGATCAGTTCGGCGGGAAGCTCCGCGATGAAGTTGTGAAGAAGGAAAATTACCAGCGGGAGTCCGAAGATCGTGTGCGCGATCCAGACCTGGGTATACGACCCGCTCGCATTCAATCCGTCGAAGATCTGCACACCGCCGACGACCAGCCCGCGAGAGAACAGACTGAGCAGCGGGACGAGTGCCATCTGCAGGGGGACGATTTGGAGCGCGAACACCCCGATGAACATCCAGTTCTTGCCGCGGAAGTTGATCCACGCGAATCCGTAGGCCGCAAGGCTCGCGATGATGAGAGGGATGAGCGTCGCCGGCAGCGTGATGGCGATCGAGTTGATGAACGCCTGTCCGAGGTTCAGCTGGCTGTTGCCGGCCTTCAGAACCTGAGAGTAGTTGTCGAAGGTGAGCCCGGGGTTTTGGAAGATGGTCCACCAGCCGGTGGTGTTGATCAGGGCGGCCGGACGGATCGAGGAGATGAAGAGTCCGAAGGTGGGGACCGTCCAGACGAGGGCGATGACGAGCGACGCGATGGTCGCCCCGCGACTGGTCAGGCGTTTCTTGGTGCGCTTGGTGACACTGCGCGTAGCCGCGAGTTCGCCCCGCCCGAGGGCACGTCGGGTTACTGCATCGATCGGTAGGTCAATGGGGGTAACGGAGCTCATCGGATCTCCCTCTGCTTCTTTATCTGCCGTGCGTTGTAAATGACGATGGGTAAGACCAGGATGAAGAGAACGAGGGCGAAGGCCGCGGATCGACCGTTTTCAAATCCCTTCCACTGGGTATACATCTCGTTGGCGATGACACTCGTGTCGTTGGCACCGGCTGTCATCGTTCTCACGATGTCGAAGACCTTGAGAGACGCGATTGAGATCGTGGTGAGGACGACGACGAGAGTGGAACGGATGCCCGGTACGGTCACGTTGATGAATCGCTGCCAGGCGTTGGTGCCGTCCAGCTCCGCTGCCTCGAGTTGCTCGGCTGGCACACCCTTGATGGCCGCCGAGAGCACGACCATGGCGAATCCGGTCTGGATCCAGACGAGCACGATGATGAGAAAGAGGGTATTCCACGGGGAATTCGACACGAAGTCGGTGGGCTGGCCCCCGAAGAGCACGACCAGCTGGTTGAGAAGACCGATCTGGTTCTGTCCCGCCGGCCGCGCGGTGTAGACGAACTTCCAGATGATCGACGCACCGACGAACGAGATCGCCATCGGCATGAAGACCAGGATCTTGAAGAACTTCTCGCCGCGCGACTTGTCGATGAAGACCGCGTACGCGAGTCCGATCGCGGTCGAGAAGGCCGGAACGATGAGCACCCAGATGATGGTGTTCAGCACGACGCGGATGCCGGTCGGCTGCGTGAAAATCCACTGGAAGTTCTCCAGACCGACGAACCGGTTGCCGCGGCTGTTCTGGAATGCAGCGATCGTGGTCAAGATCGTTGGGTAGACGAGGCCGACCAGTAGCAGGATCATCGCCGGGGCGAGGAATCCGAAGAGCTGGACGAGATAGCCGACACCCTGCTTCGAGCGGTAGTCGAGGATGAAAAACACCCCACCGAGCACGGCGGCCACGGCCGCGGCCCAGCCGACCGAGCCAAGGGCGATGAAGATGGCGAGCGGAGCGATCACGCAGACCGCGAGGCGGATGATCGTGTAACGGCGGCCGGATCGCGGGGCGATCTCGACGAAGAACAGGATGACCGCGACGACAGCGACGAACGCGCCGACCACGAGGGGAACCTGGGCCAACGCGGGGAGCGTCGCTATCCAGCGGAAGAAATCTGACATTGTGCCCTTTCGAGTACGTCGGTGGACTCAGGAGCCTGCATCTTGATTAGACACCGTAGCAACGGGTGCGGAAAGGCCGACAAAGAATTTTCTCTGTCGGCCTTTCGCGCTGGGATCTTGCCTAAGCCGCGGAGTCTTCTATTTGGACGGCCACGACGCGTCGATGGTCTTCAAGACCTCGTCCGTCGACTTACCGTTGATCCAGTCGACCATGCCGGTCCAGAACGAGCCAGCGCCGACCACGCCGGGCATCAGGTCAGATCCATCGAAACGGAACGTCGTCTTCGGGTCCTGGAGCGTCTTGATCGCGGACTGGAGGATCGGGCTGGATGCGCTTGCCGGGTCGAGACCCTTGTTGGCGCTGATCACACCGCCGAGCTTGACGCGGCTGTTCGCCCATTCGGCACTCGACAGGTATGCCTGCACCTTCTGGGTGTCCGCGTCGTTGGAGAATGCGGCGACCATCTCGCCACCTCCGGTGACGGCCGGACCCGCGCTGGCATCGACGGGCGGGGTGATGAAGGCCCAGACTTGCTTGTCGGGTCCGACTGTCGCGTTGCCGTTCTTCGGGTCCTGGATGAATCCGTCGAAGAAGGATGCCTGGTGGGTCATCGCGCAGCTACCGTTTCCGACGACCCGAGCGATGTCACCGAAGGGCGTGGAGTTGATCGACTTCACGTCGCCGAGTCCGGCGTTCACGTAGGCCGGGTTCTTGAGGATTTCGCCCACGGAGTCGAAGGCCTTCTTGATGGCCGGGTCGGTGAACGGGATCTTGTGAGTGACCCACTTGTCGTAGGTTGCAGCGCCAGCCTGGCGCAGCACGAGGTCCTCGACCCAGTCGGTTCCGGGCCAGCCCGTTGCCGCATCAGAGCCGAAGCCGGCACACCACGGGGCCTTGCCGGTCTTCGCCTGGATGGTCTTCGTCAGGGTGAGGAGCTCAGCGTAGGTCTTTGGTACCTCGACGCCCCACTCCTTGAATTTCGCCGGGGAGTACCAGATGAAGCCCTTGACACTCGCCATCAGCGGGGAGGCGTAGAGGGTTCCGCCAGATGAGGCGTAACCGGCCCAGTCCTTCGACCAGTTCTTCCTCACGTTCGCTGCCGCTGCCGCCGGCTCCGGCTGGATGTAGTCGCGTGAGGCGAGGTCTCGCAGGAGGCCGGGCTGCGGGAAGATCGCGATGTCGGGAGCGTTGCCACCCTGGGCACGGACGCTGATCTGGGTCTCGAACTCCTTCGAGCCCTCGTACTTGATCGTGATCTTGTTCTTCTTCTCCCAGTCCGCCCAGGACTTCTGCAGGAGCTCACCCTCGGTTGCGACGATCGTGCCATAGATGGTCACGACACCATCGGCCTTGCCAGCGTCACCGGGGCCCTTGTTGGGCGCGGTGGTGCCTCCGCCAGACGACGAGCAGCCCGCGAGTGCCAAGCCTGCGATTGTGAAAAAGACGATCGGTGCGGTGAATCGGCGGTGGAGCTTCTTGCCGTGTGCTGCGCTGCGGAGCAGGGTGGAACTCATGTGACTCCTCCTCGTTGAGGGATTGGGATTGGACCATGCGGGTGGAATCAGTCCACGCCGAGATCGACGGGTGGATGCTCGTAATGCGGAACCGGTTCCATAGGACAAGCTACGGGCGATGCGATCGTTATGCAAGCGCTTGTTCTGCGGCAGCATCTAACGTTTTTGTCACATAGGGTGCAAATGGCCAATCGTGGGCGTGTGAGCCATGGGAGCGCACCCACGGAAATGTGGTGCGTTTCCCATAGAGCCTCCTGTGTGCATAGGATGAGCCATCGATCGTCAATGCTGTCGAATCCGGAGTCCTCTTGAGCGCAATAGCAGATGTCGCTCGCCTCGCCGGCGTATCGAAGTCCACCGCGTCACGCGCACTCAGTGGCAATGGCTACGTATCGCAGGAGACCCGGGCGCGCGTGGAACACGCTGCGGCAGGGATCGGCTATGTGCCGTCATCGATCGCTTCGAGCCTCGCGACGGGACTTACTCGCAATGTCGGGGTCGTCATCCCCTTCGTCAACCGATGGTTCTTCTCGGAAGTGCTCGAGGGAATCGAGAGCGCGCTGATCCCGGCGGGCTATGACCTCACGCTCTACCGGCTGCATGCCGATGCCGTTGGGCGGCAGCGCGTCTTCGACTACTTTCTTGCGCGCAAGAGAGTGGATGCCGTGATCGCCGTCGGCATCTCCCTCAGCCCCCACGAAGTTCGGTCACTCAACGCCCTCGGCAAGCCGATCGTCGGAATCGGCGGGGACATCCCGGAGATTTCCACCCTGAGCATCGACGATGCGGCCGCGTCGCGGTTTCTCACCGAACACCTGGTGAGCCTGGGTCACACACGCATCATGCATCTCGGCGGGGACCAGCACGAGCAGATGGACTTCGCCGTGCATGCCCAGCGTCTGGCCGGAGTGCGCCAGGCCCTCGCGGCCGCGGGACTCTCGCACCGCGATGACTTCCGCGCGGTTCCCTATTCGATTCCCGGTGGATATGCCGGTGCGCTTGCGGTGCTCTCCGACCCCTCGACCCGGCCTACGGCCATCGTCGCTGGTTGCGACGAGATCGCGATCGGCGTGATCCTCGCTGCGCGCCAACTCGGCATCGCGGTGCCTGCGCAGTTGTCGATCGTCGGAATCGACGGCCATACTCTCGCCGAGATGTTCGGTCTCACCACCCTGGAGCAGCATCCGAGCATCCAGGGGGAGCGTGCGGTGAAGCTGATTCTCGAACGCCTCGAGCCGCACGCCGGAGCCATCGCCAACGAGCGGATCGGCATACCCGTCGACTTCGTCGTGCGCCAGAGCACAACAGCTCCGCCCGGGGCGGACCGATTCGGCTGATCATCACAACGGCCCCCGGCCCGCCTCGAGGGCGGGCACAGGGGCCGTTGTGATGGTGCGCCGGAAGTCGCCCGCGGGCGATCGACCAGTTGACTACTTGAGGGTGACGGTTGCGCCGGCCTCTTCGAGCTGAGCCTTCGCCTTCTCGGCGGTCTCCTTGTTGACACCCTCGAGCACGACGCCGGGGGCGTTGTCCACGACGGCCTTGGCCTCGCCGAGGCCGAGGCTCGTGAGGGCACGGACCTCCTTGATGACCTGGATCTTCTTGTCACCGATGGATTCGAGAACGACATCGAAGGAGTCCTTCTCTTCGACCTCTTCAACGACGGCGGCAGCGCCACCAGCGGCAGCGGCCGCGACGGGGGCGGCCGCGGTGACCTCGAAGACCTCTTCAAACTTCTTGACGAACTCGCTGAGCTCAATGAGCGTGAGCTCCTTGAATGCTTCGATGAGGTCGTCGCCGGAAAGCTTTGCCATGATTTTTCTCCTTGTTGTTTCGTGTTTAAGCCGCGCTGTCTAACCCGATGAGGGGATTAGGAGGCGGAATCCTGCTTCTCGCGCAACGCATCGACCGTGCGAACGGCCTTGGCGAGCGGTGCGTTGAACATGTAGGCAGCACCGAACAGCGAAGCCTTGAAGGCGCCGGCAAGCTTGCCGAGCAGCACCTCTCGGGTCTCGAGATCGGCGAGCTTGATGACCTCTGCCGGCGTGAGGGGGTTACCGTCGAAGTAACCGGCCTTGATCACGAGCAGGGGGTTTGCCTTGGCGAAGTCGCGAAGACCCTTCGCAACGGTGACCGGGTCACCGTGTACGAATGCGATTGCGGACGGACCGACGAGGTCCTCGTCGAACGACGAGATTCCCGCGTTGTTAGCCGCAATCTTGGTCAGCGTGTTCTTCACCACGGCGTACGTGGCGTGCTCACTGAGGGTGGTGCGCAGCGTCTTTAGCTGGGCAACAGTGAGCCCGCGGTACTCGGTGAGCAGTACGGCATTCGAGTCGCGGAACTTGTCCGTGAGCTCGGCAACCGAAGCTTCCTTGTTCGCCATGTGGCTCCTAGGTGGATTGGTGATGCATTATCTCTTCGACCTGGACCGTGGCGCATTAAACAAAAAGGGCTCCGCGCAAGCGCACGGAGCAAAGTCCCACAGATGACTATCCAAGGGGATTCTCAATACACCTGCGCAGGTTTCCGCAGCATCCCAATTGGGTGCTGCGAACCTTCGATCGGGGCTGCTCATCATTTCTGAATCACGGCACACCGACAACCGGCGGTCTTTGGCTCCGCTCAGGCTACGGGATGCACCGGGCCTCGTGCAAATCCGCGGGTCGTGTCACCCCGCCGTGCCCGCTTGGCCGCCACTTTCTGCTGTCTCACGGCACCGTGAGAGCACATGCTGACGGCTGGACCCCTTCTGAAGGGTGCCGGTGCCAGATCCGAATCGATTCCTCGGACTGCGGCACAGTGTCGCGACATGATGAGGACGTCAGTTCGCGGCAGTTCGGCTAGGACGACTCCTCGGGTGCCAGCGGCTGCTTCGAAGCGGCAGATTTCACCCCGGCAGTCCCCAGCGCTGGCGCATTCGCTGACGCTCGCCGGCGACGGTCGGGAAGCAGCACGAACACCGCGAGCACCACGACGACGACGCCGAGCACGAGCACCGCGATCAGCAGTCCGCGGTTGGGTGCGGACTCCGCCGACGCGGGCGAGGCGAGGATGAACTGTCGCTGGTAGGCATCCGAGGTCGTCGCTGCCACGACACCGGACGAGCCGGTGACGAGAGGCTTGAGCGTCGTGCCGTCGGTAGCAAACCAGGCCGAATGCGAGTCATCCCTGATGAGGAGGGTGCCGGTGGGAGCCGTCGCAAGGGCCGTGGCGAGGGCTGAGCCGGAGGAGAAGTCGGCAAGCTCCGGCTGGTCGCTCGCAGGATTGATCCACACGGTGGCGACTCCGGCGACCGTCCCATCCGCTGCCGAGATCGGGGCCACCCAGGAATTGGTGATCTGCGTCGGCGCGTCGGTCTTCGCGCCGGAGAGATAGACACTCGTCCAGGACAGGACGCGGTGGATGGCGCCGACCTTCGCGGTGGTGTCGAACACCACCTCCGCCCCGGCCTTGGCTCCGAAGAGGCCGACGAGGCGGGGCATCAATCCGGTGGCGAAGTACTGGCCCACGTTCTCGGGCACCCGGGGTTCGTCGAGGGCGGCGGCCGCGCTCGCGCTCGCAAAGACCGCCGCCGCCGCAAGAAGCACGACGGCCGCGGCTTTTCTCAGGAGGGGCACACTACGCATGGTCGCGCCAGGAGTGCTCAGGTTCGAACCCGAGCACCTGCCGAGCCTTCCCGATCGACAGGAGCGTCTCGTGTTCCCCGAGCGCCCGGGTGACGGGTGTGGAGGGGAAGACCTCGGCCGCGAGACTCGCGCTCGAGCGCGACATCACGGTGTCCGCCGCGGCGATGATGTAGGCCTCAAAGCCGGGCTTCGCCAGCGCCAGTGCGCGCTCGACAGCCTGCGCGCCATCCCGAGCGTCGATGTATCCCCAGAGGTTCCACTTGCGGATGCCGGCATCCGCATCAAAGGAACGGAACGGCGCGTAGTCGGCGACCTCCATCACGTTGGAGAAGCGCAGCGCCGCGATGCTCAGCTCGGGATCCCAGCGCACCAGCTTTTGGGCGAGCTGCTCTTCGAGATGTTTCGTTACCGAGTAGATGCTCTCGGGGCGGGTGTCGTACTCTTCGTCGAGCGGGATGTACGGCGGCGGCGTCTCGAAAGGGATGCCCAGCACCGTCTCGCTCGAGGCGTAGACGATCGTCTTGATTCCGGCGCGCCGTGCACCCTGGAACACATTGAAAGTGGCCGCCATGTTGTTGTGGAAGGTCTCGGAGTCGGGAAGGATGCCGCCAGCTGGCGCCGCCGCGAGGTGCACGACCGCGTCGAGGCCGTCATGACGGTCGTTGATGCCGAACAGCGCGTCCACGGTCTGGCCGTAGTCGGTAAAGTCCACCCGTGTGAAACCGGGGCCGCGTTCGCCGACAACGTCGAGGGCATGGACATCGTTTCCGGAGGCGCGGAGACGCTCGACGACGGCGCGTCCGAGCTTTCCGCTGGCACCTGTGACAGCAATTCGCATGATATTTCCTAACAACTGGGGTGCTCCCAGTCTGACATCCCTCCGCCCCGCGCCCGGCGATTGGCACGCTCAGCGCGCAACCGGCTCCGTCTCGCGGGGCCGGGCTTGAGGCTCGCGATTCACTCCAGCCGTGACGGGGAGGACCACTCGAAAGCTGGTGTTGCCCAGCTCGCTCTGCACCCCCACCGTGCCACCGTGACCTTCGACGACCGCGGCGACGATCGCAAGACCGAGGCCGGTGCTACCGGCGGCACGCGATCGGGAGCTGTCACCCCGCGCGAAGCGCTCGAACAGCACGGGCCGCAGCTCCGCAGGGATGCCGGGGCCGTCATCCGTCACGGTCACGACGGCATTCGGCCCGTCGATCACGACAGCGATCACGACGTCGGTGCCCGCCGGAGTGTGCACCCGGGCGTTGGCGAGCAGGTTAGCGAACACCTGGTGCAGGCGAGCACAGTCTCCGTCGATCAGCACCGGTTCGTCGGGCAGGTCGAGGGACCATTCGTGTTCGGGACCGGCGGCATGAGCATCGCTCACGGCATCGATCAACAAGCGGGAGAGGTCGAGTGGAGCGCTCTCGAGGTCGCGCCCTTCGTCGAGGCGGGCAAGGAGAAGCAGGTCTTCGACCAGGGAGGTCATGCGTGTCGCTTCCGACTCGACCCTGCCGAGCGAGTGAACGACATCGGCGGGCAGGTCGTGACCGCCCCGACGCGTGAGCTCGGCATAACCACGAATCGCCGCGAGCGGTGTCCGGAGCTCGTGGCTCGCGTCCGCGACGAACTGGCGCACACTCTTCTCGCTGGCCTGGCGGGCGGTGAGGGCGGATGCCACATGCCCGAGCATGCGGTTGATCGCGGCCCCGACCTGGCCGACCTCGGTGCCCGGGTCGGCGTCGTCGTCGGGTACGCGCACTCCGAGGGCAACCTCGCCGCGGTCAAGCGGCAACTCGGCGACGCGGGTGGCCGTGGAGACCACCCGTTCGAGCGGCCGGAGGGCGACGCGCACGATCCAGAGCGCGAGGAATGCCGCGAATACGAGCCCGGCCGCGGTGACGATGGCGATGATGAGCCCCAGTTGCAGGAGCGTGATCTGCAGCTCGCCGAGGGGAAGTGCGGTGACGACGCGAACGCCGCCGCCGTACTCGACTGCAACAGCGCGATAGCTGCCAAGAGATCCGCCGACGATGACCGTTGTCGCCTTGGCCGTCGCTGGCACGGCCGCGAACGCCGCACTCTGTGACGTCGAGAGCAGCTGTGGGTTACCGCGCTCATCCTTGCGCGCGGCGGAATTACCCGTTGGTGAGATCACGGCGACCACCGTGTCAGGGGCCTGTCGATTGAATATCTCGTTGAGCCTCTGCTGGGAGAAAACCTGCGAGGTCGAGTCTCCGGGTGGCTGGTCCGGGGATCCGAAACCGTTCTGCGATCGGCCGTTAGCCTGGCTGAGCTGGGTGTCGAGCCGGTTCATGAGGAAGCCCTGCAGCGAGAGCACACTGATCGAGCCGATCACGATCGCGACGATCGCAAGGAGCCCGACGACAGCAAAGACTAGTCGCCGGCGCAGGGACCAGCGGGGCCTGGCCGGGCGATTCGACGGGATGGTCATCCGGAGGCTTTGATCATGTAGCCGACTCCGCGAACGGTGTGAATCATCGGGGTCTCTCCCGCGTCGATCTTCTTACGCAGGTAGGAGATGTAGATTTCGACGATCGACGAGCGACCGCCGAAGTCGTAACTCCAGACCCGGTCGAGGATCTGCGCCTTGCTCATCACTCGACGCGGGTTGCGCATCAGGAAGCGAAGCAGTTCGAACTCGGTCGCCGTCAGTTCGATGAGGCGGCCGTCACGACGCACCTCGTAGCTCTCCTCATCGAGCACCAGGTCGCCGACTCGCAGCAGCGGATCGGCCGAATCAGTGACCACTACGGACGAGCGGCGGATGAGTCCGCGCAAACGCGCAACGAGTTCCTCGAGACTGAACGGCTTGGTGACGTAGTCGTCGCCACCGGCAGTGAGCCCGGCGATGCGATCGTCGAGGGCATCCTTCGCGGTGAGGAACAGGATGGGCGTGTCCTGGCCGTCATCCCGAAGGCGCTTGAGCACCGCGAGCCCATCGATGTCGGGCAGCATCACATCGAGCACGACGACGTCAGGCTGGAATTCGCGAATCAGCTGGATGGCGGTGCGACCCTCGGCCGCGGTCTTCACGTCCCAGCCCTCGTAGCGCAGCGCCATGCTGAGCAGGTCGCTGAGCGTCGCTTCATCGTCGACGACAACGACACGAACGGGAGAACCGTCGGCTCGGCGCAACTTCGGCGCGGCAGTGGGGGCGGAACTGTGGTTATTGGAGGTCACTCTCCCACTATCGCGGCATTCCTATGAATCGCCTATGTTTCACCCAAGCCTTGCCTGTGCCTCTCCCGGGCCCGCCATGCACAACTTCTGCTGTTCGCCAGCCCGTGGCAAGGGGCTGGTCCTCCCCGCATAACTCCTGCAGTATTCAGCGGAGGCCCCGAGCGAGCCCGGATTATCGGGCGCAGGCCGGCCAGGCCGGCACAATTGCAGGAGTTATGCAGAGCGGGCAGGCTCAACCCTGATTAATGAAGGCGTCGTCGAAGGATGCCGTCGGCAACTCCCAGAGCAGCGAACGCACGAAGCCGACAGCCTCGGCCGCCCCGTGCAGCCGGTCCATGCCGGCATCCTCCCACTCCACGGAGATGGGCCCGCCGTAGCCGATCGACCGCAGCGCCCGGAAGGAGTCTTCCCGCGGCACATCCCCGTGCCCGGTGGAGACGAAATCCCAGCCGCGATGAGGATCACCCCAGGGCAGATGCGAGCCCAGGATTCCGTACCGCCCGTTGGCCGGGCGCAGCCTGGTGTCTTTGCAGTCGACGTGATAGATCCGGTCGGCGAACTCGGTGATGAAGGACACCGGATCGATGCCCTGCCACATCATTTGGCTCGGGTCCCAGTTGAAACCGAAGGCCGGGCGATGCCCGATGGCTTCGAGCGAGCGCACAGAACTCCAGTAGTCATAGGCGATCTCCGAGGGATGGACCTCGTGGGCGAACCGCACGCCCTCCGAGTCGAACACGTCGAGGATCGGGTTCCACCGGTCGGCGAAGTCCTGGTAGCCGGCTGATCGCCTGGTGACGGAAGTCGATCGGATCGTCGCACACGGCCTGGCCCGTGGGGTGGTTGGAGATCGCCTACGCCTTCAGGCCATAGCGATCGAGGATGTCGAACCGCCCCTGCAGGTACGTACCGTCTTCGGCGGCGCGACCGATGTCGAGGTGCTCTCCGGATGCCGCGATCTCGAGCCCGTCGTACCCCCACTCCGACGCGAGTTTGGCCACCTGTTCGAGGGAGAAGTCGGCCCACTGGCCGGTGAAGAGCGTCACGGGGTGAGTCGATGCGGTCATGGGGTCTCCTTGGACGGGATCGAATGTGCTGCAATGATGCCATCGATCGGAAATACTCCAGGTCGGCGACGAGGATGCGACGGAAACCCGGGGTTTCGATTGCCTCCGTGGCATCGAGAAACCAGAGTTCGTTGAGCGCCTCGAGGTCGAATCGCAGCGCCCCGGTCGAGCCGAACAGCTCTATCGACAGGGTGTTTTTGCGCCCGGTCGCCATCCGTGATACGTCCAAGCTCGCCCACACCGAGTCGTCCACGGAGGCTGCCTCAGGGCCGAGGCCGCCCGGCCGCACGGTCACGAAGGTGTGGGTGTGGGCGGAGACCTCGGTCACGAGCGCCCCGAGCAGAAACTGCAGGCGGTCGACGGCGTGCGAGGCGAGGTCGTCGAGCGCACCGGAGCCGGCAGTCTCCCGGCGCAGCCGCCAGGTCACGGGAGTCGCCGCTCTCCGCCCGGCCGGCCGCGACCTCGGTGAGGTGCTCGCCACCTGCGTGAGTCTGCTCAATCCCTCGGTGATCGTGCTCGGCGGTTCACTCGCGGCCGTCGGCGACCACCTCCTCGCCGTGCCGCCCGAGGTTGTCTACACCCGCTCCCTGCCGCTGGCGACAGCCCACCTCACGATCGCACTGTCCCGCTCGGCCGATGATGCCGGCATCCTCGGTGCCTCGATACTGGTCGTGCAGCACGTGCGCTCCGCCGATGCGATCGAGACCGCCCTCGCGCTGCGGGCCTGACTCTCGGCCTGGCTCTGCGGAGTATCCCTGCCCGCCCGGCCCCACCGTGCTCGACTCCCCCTTGGCATAACTCCTGCAGCTTTCGGGGTAGCCGTGGCCGTCCACTGCAATCACGGGCGATACCTGGCCGCGGGGCAAATTCTGCAGGAGTTGTGTAGGAAAGGCGAGGGTGACCGCGGTGGGGCACCGACGGCGGACGGTGCCTCGAGAGACAATGGAGGGGTGACCGTCCTCCAACCTATGCTTTCTCTCTGGGACGAGCCGGTTGCGGATCATCGCGACCGCATCGTCGCGCGGGCCGCAGACCGGGTGGCCTGGCTTCGCGCCCGCAGTCGGGGGATCACCGCTACCGATGTCGCCCGCCTCTCGGGAGCCGCCTCGGTACAGGCCGTTGCCTCCGAGAAGATCAATGGCAGTGGCTTCGGAGGCAACGCCTACACGGATCACGGGAGAGCCCGGGAGCCTGAGATCGCTCGCTGGGTCGAAGGTAACTACGGCATCGTTTCGAGCGACGCCCTCTTCCACGCCGCCGGGGAAACCACCCACCTCGCTACTCCCGACGGGCTCGGTGTCGCAGCATCCGGGCATCTTGAGCTCGCGGAGATCAAGACCACGAGCTCGGCGTGGCGATCTATCCCGCGCTCGTACCTGCGGCAAGTCTGGTGGCAGCAGTACGTACTCGGCGCAGAGCGCACGCTGCTCGTCTGGGAGCAGCACGACGACTTCGTGCCGACCAACGCGGAGCCCGAATGCCGCTGGATCGACCGCGACGAGAGCCAGATACACCTGCTCGTGCAGCTCGCCGACCAGGTGCTGCGCATCGTGGCCGCCAACCGCTCCCGCTAGCCGATCGGCAGCGGCGCTTCGAGCTCGATCGGCGCGACGAGGTTGGACGGCACCGGACGGACCGCGGTCAACAGCCCGAGGGTGAGCAGCCAGCCCAGCGCGATCGTGGTCGCCGCGAGCTCGAGCCGGCTGCCGAAGTCGGCTTGGAATCGCGCGAGCGAGAGGATCCCCCCTGCTCCCGCGATCACCGCAACGGCGATCGCTGCCCCGAGGGAGAATCGGGCGAGGGATCGGTGCCCTGCAGCGAACGACACCTGCAGCATTCCGACACAGGCAGCGGCGAAGGCGAGCACGGCGACGACCGTGTGAATCAGGTCCTGCCAGGTGAAGTTCGCTCCGACCGGAAGCGGGCATCCGGTGGTACAGGTGACCTGAGAGGCGACGAGGAAGAAGCCGCAACCGATCCAGAGCGACACCGCGGGAGTCCAGATGGCGAGCAAGGGGAGACGCGATCGGATGCCGCGAGCGGCATATGCGATGAGGCTTCCGCCACCGACAATGAGCAGCAGGGCCCCTTCGAACCAGCGCGCGGTCGGCTGGCCGGCTGCGCCGAGCTCACTCACGTAGAGGTCGCGGCCCTGGGACAGCCGAGCAACCCAGATGATCACCAGCGCGGCAAGCACGAATGCCGAGCCGAGCAGGGCTCCAGAGGGTTCGAGCGACCGTCGATGCAGTGGCGGTGGCGCAATCATTATTGAATGCTAGGGCCTCTCATAGTTTGCTTCCAGTTGACACCGCTGTAACACCGGCGAATCATTGGGCGACTTGACTGTGGGTATGACCACGATGCGAGCGATGGTGATCGCGGCCACAGGGGCGCCTGGGGTGTTCACACCGGCCAATCTGCCGATGCCGATGAAGGTGAATGCCGAAGTGGTCGTGAAGATCATCGCCGCGGGAGTGAATCCCATCGATGCGAAGACACGTGCCGGCAGGGGAGCATCCGCGTCCATCGCCAATTTCCCGGTGGTGCTCGGTGCCGACTTCAGCGGCATCGTGGTGGAGAGCCCCTACGAGTCTTGCCCGTTCAAGCCCGGTGACGAGGTCTTCGGCATGGTGGCGGTGCCACGCATGGCGGGCACCTACGCCGAGTACGCCAGCGTTCCCACGATGAGCATCGCCCGCAAGCCGGCCCGCCTCACCCACGTCGAGGCGGCCGGGGTACCGCTCGCGGCCCTCACCGCCTGGGGCATGGTGGTGGATGTCGCGAAGGCTCACGAGGGCCAGCGAGTGCTCATCCATGCCGCATCCGGAGGCGTCGGGCATTTCGCCGTGCAGCTCGCCGCCTATTTCGGCGCACACGTGATTGCCACGGGGTCGGCTCACAACGAGAGTTGGCTGCGCGAACTCGGGGCAGCCGAGGTAGTGGACCACAACACGAGCCGGTTCGAAGACGTAGTGAGCCGCGTCGACGTGGTCATCGATCTCGTCGGCAACGTGCACGACGACACTGGTACGCGGTCTCTGCCGGTGCTGCGACCCGGCGGCCTGCTGGTGAACGCTCCGAGCGGAAGTTGGCCGACCCTGATCGAGGATGCCGCGGCCGCGGGTGTGCGCGCGACCACCTACAAGACCTCCCCCGACGGCTCCACCCTCGCCATCATCGGGCGACTGCTCGATTCGGGTGACGTGCACGTAACCGTCGACCAGGTCTTCGACCTCGGACGCGTCGCCGAGGCCCACACCGCGATCGAAGGCGGCCATACCCGTGGCAAGATCGTCCTGAGCGTGTCGGAATTGGGCTAGAGGGTCAGCTGACGCACGAAATCGTCTTCGAAACGGTCGCCGAGGGCGAAGCGCTTGAAGCCCACGCAGTCAAATCCGTGCTTGCCGTAGAACCGGTTCGCCCGATCGTTCCTTTCGTTCACTCCGAGCCAAATGGTCGCAGAACCACGGAGCCGCGCGACGTCGATCGTCGCCATCATCAGCTCGGATGCCGCACCACCACCGTGTTCTCCGGCCCGCACGTAGCACTTGCTGAGTTCGGCCGTCGGACGGGCGGTCACGACGGCTGCGACATCCGCGTCGGAAGGTTCTCCGAACACCAGCATCGTGTAACCGGCAAAGCCGGAACCCGATAGTGCCACCAAGATCTCGCGGTCGGGGTCGGCGAGATAACCCTCGAAACGCTCGGCGGAGAGGTGCGTCGCGACGTGCTCCACGATCTCGAGCTCGGTGGTGCCGGGAGGGCAGGCGAGTCCGAAAGTCGCCGCTGCGAGCTCGTGCAGGAGATGCCCCTCGCCGGATTCTGCTCGACGCACGCTCATCGGCTCTCCTCGAATCTCACGACCATTTTCTCTCCAGTGCTGCCGCGGGCACACGCCACGGGTACTCAGAAGGGGACCACCGAAGTGGTCCCCTTCTGATCAGACGGTTGTTGCTAGAGAACGTTGACGTCCAGCGGGATGCCCGGACCGAAGGTGGTCGTGACAGTGCCCTTCTGGATGTAGCG
>Ga0209100_1000170_pt1 | contig 73007 bp, 76 predicted proteins | sample lystaG_FD_185480 | JGI IMG/M metagenome (GOLD analysis project Ga0209100, IMG submission 185480) | Glacier valley bacterial and archeal communities from Borup Fiord, Nunavut, Canada, to study Microbial Dark Matter (Phase II) -... | ecosystem: Environmental > Aquatic > Freshwater > Ice > Glacier ... | reverse complement strand
GCCGTAAGCATCCCGTTCTGATAAGAAATCACATCAAAATTTGTAATTTGCGCATCAAGAGTAAACAGTGCCGCTGAAGCTGACTGTATCCCTTTGATCTTTGCAACAACGGTAGTTCCGTAGGTTGAACTCGGCGCCCATTTACCGCTCAAATTCTCCACGCCCTTCGCCGTACCAAAAAGGGAAGATGAATGACGGGGATCAGGTGTTGTCGAAGAATAGGTCTTCGGGTATCCCAACTGTCCGGCGTAAAGTGCCAGATGATCAATGTGTGCCTGGACGCCTTCCCGCCAACTGGAGAATCGCTGGTGTGCGGCCGGATCATAATTATCTCCGCCTGCCGTTGTCTTCATTCCGCATGGATTGAAGTAAGTCGCATCAATTACACCGCCAAAACGGCCGAAGGCAGTCTCATGAGCTGACTGTGCATATGCGACGGCCGGATCAACGCCGGCTTTGGGGGCAAGCTCCCAGTAAAGATCTGCAAGCAGAATGAATTGCGCCGATGCATTATTGGCCGACGCCCAGTTCTTAGCCTGATTAACGGTTGCCGTCGCAGTCATAAGAATAGGCGTATACGTGCCTCCCTGCGAAACCATGTTGTTGAGAAATCCCTGCGTTTTGGAGCAGAATTCGCCCCATCTGCCCGAATCACGAATCGTGACAGGACAGTTCTTGCCATAGGCGCTGAAGACATTGTGCTGAAAAAGATAACCGTCAACTGTATACACACCGTGACGGTAAAGGACATCTGCAGTAAGCCATTCCGCATTTGCCATGGCCTGATCAAAATTGCCGGCTGCGTTATCACAGATCTCGATGGCAATCGTCTGCGCGTTCCCTTTTCCATTGGCGGTGTCTCCCGCATGCCATGCCTTTTCGTTCTCGGGAATGCTCTGATATGCACTTGTGCTGTCCACCGCATAATGCCAGCTTACATCGTAATTCTGTCCGCCGCTTCTTAAGTACTGGGCATGCATCAGGGCGTTGGCATTGGAGCTCCAGTTCGACGTCTCGTGAATCGTAACGCCGGCAAAATCCCTGAGAAGCTGGCCCTCACGGCAGCCTTCCACTCCGGCCGGGGCGAGAGGCGCAATGAGGGATCTGTTTATAGTAAATCCGGAGTATACATTCAGACTGCGACCCAGTGCGCCGGCTGTAGAATAGGCTGAAACATTTTCAACGACAGTTGTTGAAGTAACAAGCCCTGCAACCAGCGTGAGTCCAAGAATATATCGCAGCGATCGTTTTACCCATGTAAAATTCTTTTGAAATTGCATGCTGTCCCTTTCAAATTCTGTCTCGACTACATGTTTGATGATCCTGATACATATTAGAGCAATATCCCGTTCGAATTTACAAACAGTGCCCTAATCCCTGTTAAAGATATCTCTTGTATAGATCTTATCCTGCACATCTTCAAGTTCATCGTTCATACGGTTGGATATGATGACGTCCGATACAGCCTTGAATTCTTTTAGATTTCTAATCACTTTGGAGTTGTAATATGATTTTTCCGCAAGGTTTGGCTCATATATGACAACTTCTATTCCTTTTCCTCTGATTCTCTTCATGATTCCCTGAATGGCTGAAGCCCTGAAATTATCCGAATTCTTCTTCATGGTAAGCCGATATATTCCTACCACTTTAGGATTTTTCCGGATAATCATATCTGAGATATGATCTTTTCTTGTCCGGTTGCTGTCCACGATAGCTCCGATGATATTCTGCGGAACTTCTTCATAATTCGCTCTCAACTGTTTGGTGTCTTTGGGCAGGCAGTATCCTCCGAAACCAAAAGACGGATTGTTGTACTCTCCGCCGATTCTCGGGTCAAGGCAGACACCATCGATGATCTGCCGTGTGTCGAGTCCCCTGATTTCTGCATATGTGTCCAGTTCATTAAAGTAAGCGATACGCAGGGCAAGATAGGAATTAGCAAAAAGCTTGATAGCCTCAGCTTCCGTTGAGTCTGTATAGAGCACAGGTATATCTGTCTTAATCGCGCCCTCAACAAGTAGGCCTGCAAAAATCTCTGCTCTTTCCGACTTTTCCCCGACAATAATTCTCGATGGATACAGGTTGTCATAAAGAGCTTTGCCTTCACGCAAAAATTCCGGTGCAAATATAATACTATCCATTCCGAACTTTTCGCGGATGCACTTTGTATATCCGACGGGAACCGTCGATTTAATGATAATTGTTGCTTTACTGTCAACTTCTTTAACTACTTCAATGACAGATTCAATTGACGATGTATCAAAATAGTTTTTTTGGGAATCATAATTGGTTGGTGTTGCAATAATAATATAATCAGCATCTATATATACTGACCTGCCATCGAGGGTAGCTTCCAGATGCAGATCCTTCTCAGACAGGAATTCCTGAAGTTCCTTGTCATCTATGGGGGATTTCCTGTTGTTGACAAGTTCCACCTTCGACTCAATTACATCAACAAGTTTAACTTCATTGTGCTGAGACAATAATACTGCTAAAGATAATCCTACATATCCTGCTCCGGCCACTGCAATTCGCATTTCTATTAGATCCTTTCAACTTTGTCGCCATTTATTTTAAGTTACTTCATCAGTTTTTTCCAGTGATTCTTTCTTTAAACCTATTTTATATAATATAAACGTCGCAGTGTTCTAATTTGTATGCTTTTGACGGGCCGATTAACAGGCAGATTATGCTCAATAAATACCTATTGTTTCTCATATACCTTATCTATTATATACGCTCTGCAGCATAATGATCTCATGTATTTCCCATATAATTATGCTTTTATATCTGAATGGGCTTTCAAAGCCTGTGCTTCCCGGGGTCAGGTCCGCTAATTGTTGATTTTTAGGTGGACTTCTTCTATAATCTTTAGGAACAAATTGATTTAATGGTCCGTGGCAAACAAAACGCCCCTTTGCCGCAGTCAAGTCTAAGCGGAGGAATTCAATGACAAAGAAGATCGGAATCGTTACAGTGCTCCGGTCATATAATTACGGGGCACGGCTGCAGGGTTACGCTATGTGCATGCTGTTCCAGGATATGGGATTCGACGCTGAGCTTGTAAATCTGAGTTATCCAAAACGATATGTGAAATACTGTGTAGGCCGGGTGATTTCACCGAGCGCCTCTTTCAAGGAATGGCTGTTAAAGTATCCGGTATCTGCGCGAATGATGCGCTTCACACGTCAAAAAATCAAAAAAAGCCCGCTTCTTGTAACTGGCTCGACCAATAAAATGGTACAATTCGTCAACAAGCAGCATTATGACGCCGTCGTATGCGGCAGCGATGAGATCTGGCGCTCAACAAACCGTGAATTTGCACCGCCGAGTATATATTTTTTGCCTCCGGAGATTCAAGCAAAGCGGCTGGCGTTCGCTCCATCCGCTAACGGAACCCACATCTTCAGCGAAAAGGAACGCGAATGGGTAAATAATTCCCTGTCCGGTTTTTCAGACATTTGTGTGCGGGATACGATGACGCAGCGGAAAATAGAGGATTTGACGGGCATATCCTATCGTATGGTATTCGATCCGACTCTGGCTGTGGATTTCCCGGAAACGGCGCTGCCAAAATGTCTGGACAAAAGCAAAAAGAAAAAAATCTGCTTCATATTCGGACGTCCGGACAACGGACTCCCCCGGCATTTGGCGGAGCAGCTGCAGCACGAAGATTACGAGCTTTATTCGATTTTTACCTGTGTTAGAGGCACAAAATTTCTGCCGGTATCTCCCGAACAGTTCGCCTGTGTCTTTCAAAAATTCGATCTTGTATTTACGAATTTTTTCCACGGTGTGATCTTCAGTCTGAAAAACGGAACGCCTGCATTCGGCATAGATACATTTGAAAAGTACACGGATGCTAAAAGCAAAGTCGAGGATCTTCTGGAACGGCTCGGATTTTCCGATCTGTTTTATTCTTTCGTGGGAACTTCGCCCGAAGCGGCCGAGCAAGATCTGATTAAAGCCGCAAAAGAGATTCTTTCCGGTCAAAAAAAGTACGACTTCAGCCAAAGTCTTGCAGCTGCCAGAACAGCAGTCGAAGATAATATGAAGATTGCAGGGACAATTATAAATGAAGATTAAAAACCTGTTTAAAGGTGATTATGTTAACACAATTATGACCAAAGGCGTCTACTGCGTATTGATGTTTATCTCAAACGTAGTGCTGACACGTTATCTGGGCACTGCATTCAAAGGTGACTATACGTGGCTGATTAGCATGTCGAGCATCGTGTCAGTTATCGCCGGACTAGGTATCTATCAGTCAATACCCTATTTCCGCAGACAGGGAAATAACGGCCTGAGCGAAACCTATATAAACATCTTTGTGTTACAGGCGCTGCTATACTCCATAATCACCGTGTTTTTAGCTGTGTTTTTTCAAAACAGCACCCTTACTGTTTTTCTCGTACTCGCCATTATGGATCTTCTGAGTAAACAAGTTGAAATGCTGATCATCATAGATGCGATCAAAGTGCGCAACCGTGTCCTTGTTGAGGGTGCTGTAGTAAGCCTGGCGCTGAGCATTCTCATCTTAATCCTTTTCCCGGCATCCATGCTGACTGCATCTATCGTCCTGATTGTTGTCAAGCTGTATTATACAGTAAGGTACCTTATTCAGGCACATGTACGTATCCATATCTTCAGCGTACGATTTACTGATGTATGGCTAAGAATCCGGTTTGGATTTGCTTCCATGCTGGCGTTTCTCTTAGTCACGATGAACTATCGCGTCGATGTACTGATGCTGAAAGCTGCGCATAATGTAACCGCAGCGGACTTAAGTTTTTATTCGACCGGCGTCTCAATTGCAGAAATCATATGGTTTATTCCGGATATTTTCAAAGAAGTTCTTTTTTCTAAAACAGCGAAAAAGAATGACTACGAGAACGTATCAGCGGCTCTTCGCGTGTCGAATCTTGTATTGATTATCCTGACCGTGGTAATGGCACTGGCCGGCAAACCCGTAATCAGTCTGTTGTTCGGAAAAAGTTTTGAGCCGTCATACGGCGTAACCGTCCTTCTGTTCTGCGGTATACCTGCCATGTCGTGGTTCAAGATCACAAACACTCTCTTTTTGGCGCAGGGCCGTCGATATGTAGGACTTGTCATATTGGGAATCAGCGCGGCTGTGAATGTTGTCGCTAATTCATTGCTCATACCGGTAATTGGCATATACGGTGCAGCCGTTGCATCGATTATGAGCTATCTTGTATGCGGAATTGTTTTTCTTTTAATATATGCGAAATCCGCGCACATTGCTTTATATAAATTGTTTCTGCCTACAAAGGCGGATTTCCATCTGATCTTAAGACATAAACCGGACGATACGGTTAAGACAGAACCTACAGACCTGTAATCTGAATCGCAATCGGAGGACGGAACATGAAATTAGTCGAACATGAGAAATGCACCGGCTGCGGCGCATGTCTGGACAAATGTCCACAGGACTGTATCAGCATGGAATCCGATGCAGAAGGCTTTTCGTTCCCCGTGATTGATGCATCCCGGTGTATTGAGTGCGGGGCTTGCATGAGAGTCTGTCCTGCTGTATCGAGAGACCATGCATTAAATAGGCCTCTCTCCTGCTCAGCCGCGTACAACAGGGACGACGAAGTTCGTAGAAAAAGCAGTTCCGGCGGCGCATTTTCCGCACTTGCTGAAACGATTATAGAGCAGGGAGGCAGTGTATTCGGCGCTCAGTTCATCGATCCGTTCACTGTCCGGCACATCTGTGCGCACACCAAAGAAGAGCTGCAGCCACTTCTGCGCTCCAAATATCTACAAAGCGACATGACGGGTGTGTACCGCGAATTAAGGAATGAACTTAAAAATGGCAAGCCTGTCCTGTTTGCCGGTCTACCGTGCCATGCGCAGGCTGTACGCCGGTTTTTAGGGAATCCCGACAATCTCATCCTTGCGGAAACGCTCTGTCATGGCGTACCGTCCCCTGGTATTTTTCTTGATCATGTCAAAGAACTTGAGAAGCGCTATGCCAGTAAAATTGAAGAATACGCCTTTCATACAAAGAGAATCGACTGGCGAAGCAATACGATTTATATCCGGTTCAAAGATGGAACGGAGTGTGATCAGAACAGTTTCAGCAACCCGTTTCTATTCGGTTTCTTCAACAATCTAATATTGCGGTCATCCTGTTACGACTGTATAATGAGAACGGAAAAAAGAGCTTCTGATATCATTTTGGCGGATTTTTGGGAAATTCGGCAAATCGACCCTTCGTGTGAAGACGCGCGGGGCGTTTCCATGGTTATGGCCTGTTCGCAGAAGGGCGAAAAGCTACTTTCGGATGCGCGCGGGCACCTTGCCGTCAAACCTGTTTCTTTGGAACAAACGATCGCTGTCACCAAAAATATCCATCCGCGCGCGTACTCGCGTGATGGACGCAGTGCGTGCATGCGAGCCTATACGAGCGGCGGTTATGCCGCAATAAAAAAGCCATACCTCAGTCCCCCTGCGTACAAGGTGCCTCTTAAAAAAATAAAGGACATAGCTATGCGCTTCATTCGCAGCAGACAGAAACAATGGGAGGAAAAATGAATTATATTGTTACTGGCGGAGCCGGATTTATCGGCTCACATTTGTGTGAAAAACTGCTTTTGAATGGAGATACTGTTACTACTGTAGATAATTTTAATTCTTACTATTGCCCTTCCATCAAGCGTGCAAACATAGCCTGTGTTGAACAGACCGCACAGAAAGCCGGAGCGTCGTTCTCACTGGTCGAAGGAGATATCCGCGATGCTGCGGTTCTTGAGTCTTTATTTTCCCGGCCTGTCGATATAGTGATTCATCTTGCCGCAATGGCCGGCGTACGCCCGTCAATAGAGGCGGAGGCCCTGTATTGGGAAGTTAACGTGATGGGTACTCAAAAAATTCTGGAAGCCTGCCGGATGCACGGTGTGAAAAGGATGGTGTTCATCTCCAGCTCTTCCGTCTACGGAAATAGCCCCACAGTGCCTTTTGCTGTAACTGACAATGTCGACCGCCCCATATCCCCTTATGCTGCAACAAAAAAGGCAGGAGAGCTGCTTTGTTATACGCATCATCACCTATATGATATGAACATCGCCTGTATGCGCCTGTTCACGGTCTTTGGCCCGCGTCAGCGCCCCGATCTTGCCATCAATAAATTCACGCGCCTGATACTCGCAGACGAGCCGATTACAGTGTTTGGAGACGGAACAACCTCCAGGGACTACACTTTCGTATCGGATATCACAGACGGCCTCATGCGGGCCGCCGCATGGACCGGCAGCAAAGAGGCGCGCTATGGAATCTTCAATCTCGGAGGAGACCATCCTGTCTCCCTGTCTGAAATGATCGAAACGATTGAACGCGTTCTTGGAATGCGCGCACGCATAGAGCGGGTCCCCATGCAGCCGGGAGATGTTGACCGCACCTGTGCCGACATCTCCGTATCCCGCAACTTGCTGGGATACAGTCCTAAAGTGTCGTTTGAAGAAGGCATCGCTTCATTTGCTGACTGGTATCAAAATACTCTATATAAAGGATGAATATGATGAGCGGAACGCCCTTCGTAGAAAAGACGACCATTATTGAGGCATCGCGGCGTAAATCCCGCAACGATCAGATTTTGATTTTCCTTTTCTGCGTTCTGACGAACCTCGCCCTTAATTTTATGGTACGTACGATTACGTCCCTCCCTACAGAGCTGACTTCCCTTGCGATCTCCGCAAAGCTTGTTGGCTATAACTGGTCCGACGTTGTTTCAAGCACCGGATATTACGGCACTGGATTCTATGTCCTGTTCACGCCTCTGCTGGCGCTGATAAAGAATCCATATATCCTTCATCAGGCATATATGGCGGCCATCGCCTGTGTGAATGCGATCCCGCCGATTCTCTGTTACCGGCTTATGACAAGAAACTTCCACATCGACAGCCGGTTGTTTTGCATACTCGTATCCATATCCATGGCATTTTACTCAGTTGTACATCCTAATGTGGTAATCAACGAACATGCTCTGAATCTGATTTCATGGCTGGTCTTCTATGTTCTGGTACAAAGCGCCTTCACAGCAAGTAAAAAAAGTAAAATTGTCTATTCTATCCTCGCCGCTTTGCTGCTTGGTTATTCCGTCACCATCCATACGCGCGCACTGCTTTTTATTGCCGCAGTGATTGCAGCAATTGGTCTTTATCTTCTCGTGCACCGTAAATGGCTGGTTAATCCCCTGGCATTTACCGCCGTTCTGGCAGCCGCTTACCTCTTCGCTGACAAGTATGTAAAGAGTGTAACATCACTTATCTGGGGATCCGTCAACACATCGGAGCTGGCAAATACGGGTACAAGTACCATGAAAGCAGTTCTGACTAATCTTTCACTTCTGACAACGCGCAATGGAATCGTCGGATTCCTGAATATTATCCTTGGCCAGACGTATGCAGCGACGATCTATTCCGCCGGCACTTTTTTGTTCATTATTATGGCGGGCGGTTATCTTCTGTTTCTGAGCGCCGGTAAATTATTCAGGAAACGTGAGTTCATAATCGGAGAGCAGGATAATCGTCCCGTATACTCCGTGATTCTGTTCGTCTGCCTTTTGTGTGTAGGCGTGACAATCGTCGCTCATGGCGTTATCAGCCTGCATGGCACATCTCAGACCGTTCAGTCCTGGAAAGGTGCGAGGGCTTACTTTTATCTGCGGTATTTTTATCATTATCTGCAGCCTGCGTTCATGGTCTCCATGTGCCTGCTTTTCGAAAAACTCAATGTTTTCAAAAAGCGCTGGTATATTGTGACTGCCTTTTTTGCAGCGCTCTCCGCTTACATCTTCGTCTTCATTGTGCCTACCACCATTTTAGGGCCGACACTCGAACTCGACAGAAACCATTACCTGTCAGCGCTCAGCCTGAACGGCGCCGGGAGACTTCTGACGCCTGCGTGTTTTGTTGCGGTGACAGCAGTGACAGCCATGTTGCTCCTTCTCTATTATCTCTTCATGCGAAAAGATACAAATAGAGGCAAAGAAGTCATCGCCCTCATTATTGCTGTCGTCATTACTTATGAATGTGCATACTATGCTTTCAATTTTGTGAATTATGAAGCAAACATGTATTACAGCAATGTTAATGCTTTTCTTGAAATAATCAGAAACGATGATGAGTTGAATAACCGGCTTGAGGTAGTTTATTATAATAAACCGGGACTGATGCGGCATGTTCTCCAGTACGAGATGATGAACCACCCGGTCCTTTTCGTACTTCCTGACACCACGATGGAGGACGTTGTCATTTTATCGAATATTCCGATCGAAGCCCCCGATGAACACTATAAAATGGCCGTGCTGGATGATAATGAATACCTGTATGTGAAGGGTGACGGCCTCCTGAAGCTATTTTCAGATAATGGTGTATCCTTCACTTCCGATCCTTTCTTTATCACTATCTTTAACCGAATCAACGAAACGAAATAAAGACACCCGCTGCAAACAGGAAATTACCCTGATAACGACCCTGAGAAGAAAGGTGATTCTGCATGAACGAAAGGCTGTTAAAATCATATCGCAAAATAGTATCAATGGCAGGTCTTTGGGCAAGAAAATGGCTTCGCAACAAATCGGACCGCAAACGCCTTAAAAATAAAGAGTTCACTATCCTGAGCAACAATTGCATCGGGGGGGTTATCTGCCACGATTTGGGACAGCCATTCTGCTCTCCTACCGTTAATATGTACATCACTCCCAATGATTTTGTGAAATTTCTCCAGGATCCGGATACGTATCTTCAACTTGACCTGATACCCATAGTGGAGAAAAATCCACACTCCTACCCCGTAGCAAAACTGGGGGATATAACCATTTTGTTAAAGCACTTCGCGACGATTGAAGAAGCGCGCGAAGCGTGGAAAAGACGCACGAAACGCATTGATAAAAACAATCTGTATGTGATGATGACCGACCGCTGGTGCTGCCCGTATAAAATTCTGAAGGCATTTGACGATCTTCCTTATCAGCACAAAATTTGTTTCACTGCACGTGAATATCCGGAGCTGCCTTCCTGCCGTCAGGTGACGCGGTGGAGTGAAAATACATGTGTCGGTGTAATTACAAATATCGCCGGATTTACGGGAAAACGACTTTATGAGTACGCTAAAAATTTCGACTACATCGACTGGCTCAATGAATAAGAACTGCCGGGGCGCTGCACAGCAGCCTGCTGCCGGGATGAATGCGGGGATATAAGTAATGATTATAGTAATTGCTGCCATATTGATTGTCATGTTTTTTGGCTGCCGCTTCCGGATGAAGAACGACTTCGCGGATGAGATGCTCTCCCTGCCGCAAGTCAACATGATCAAGGGGCTTTGCGCACTTGAAATTGTTATGGACCATCTGGGAGCCTATATCCCTGATAACAAACTGCTTTCTCCTTTTCATACCGTTGGACTCCTGGCGGTGGCGATGTTTTTTTTCTTCTCCGGATATGGTGTAACCAAAAGCCGGCTTGGCAAACCGGAATATCTTCGGAAATTTCTTCCTAACCGGCTCAGCTCCGTACTAATCCCACTGTTTGTAACCAACCTCTTCTATCTGGCTCTCAATTTCTTATTGGGAACAAATTACACTTTTGGGGAATCGCTGCTGAAAGTATTTGATTTTTCGGGATATTCCGCTGCTCTTAACGGCACCACATGGTATATTTATACAATTGCATACTTCTATATCATATTTTACATCGGTTACCGGTTCTTATCTGAGCGGCTCGCTCTTGTTCTTCTGACTGCCTTTGCCCTGGTATATTCACTGATTCCTGTTATCATAGGCGGAGACCAGTTGGGCGTCCAGCGTTTCGGCATGTGTTTCTGCTTCATCGCCGGAACTATCACTGCTTCAAATGAGAAAAAACTCATCGCCAGTATGCGCAGACATTACCTTCTGTGGCTGGCCGCTGCTTTCCTTGCGACAGGACTCGGTCTGATCCTGTACCTGAAGAAATACGAGGATCTTTTCTGGGGCGGATTCATCGGGCGCAATATCGGAACGTTCTGTTTCACGTTCCTTATGCTTCTGATTCTTATGAAAGTCCGGCCATCCAATAGGGTACTGGCTTATTTAGGCAAAATCTCCATAGAGATTTATCTTCTCCATATGGTCTTCATCCGGCTGTACCGCTCGGATCTGATGAATCTGAAAGATGACGCCATATATTCTGCAGCAGTGATTATTTCGTCTATCGCGCTGGCGAGCCTTATCCATTTTCCCGATCAATGGCTTGTTGCAAAAGCGAAGCATGGCATTAATCGCATGTACACAAAAAGGACCTGAATCCTGCTATTCATGCCATTTTCAGAAATAAATTACAACAGGGGTGCATAAAAATGAACAAGACAGAAAACCTGGATCTAATCACCGTTGCCATTGCGGTCTATAATACGAAACCCTATCTGAACAGATGCATCGATTCGATCTTAGCCCAGACATATCTCAACGTCGAAGTGATAATCGTGGATGACGGGTCAACGGACGGAAGTGCACAGTCATGTGACAACTACAGTGCTTCGCATACGAACGTTCACGTAATCCATAAAGAGAACGGCGGCCTCTCCACTGCGCGCAATGCAGGCATTGAACAGGCCACAGGCAAATATATATGTTTCCTGGATTCGGACGATTATCTGGAACCGGATTACCTTTCGGTGCTGCATCGTAATATTGTGAAAGAAGATGCTGATATCTCTGTCTGTGGTTACTATAAAGACAAACTGAACAAAACGATTGTAGCACAAAATGCGGGGACATATAAAGTCATGGATTATGAACAGGCTATGTATGCCATGTTCTGTGATACCAGCTTCGGTGCATGCGCCTGGAACCGGCTTAACAGGATGTCAATAATCAACGATAATAACCTTCGTTATGACCCGGAACTGCTCGTGTCGCAGGACAATGTATGGGGATGTGAGTACTACTCACATTGTAAAAAGATCGTATATGACCCCACGCCTCTCTACCATTATGTATCCAATGAATCCTCCGTCTGTCATCGTATCCGTGCGACAGGCTCTTTGAATCCGAGAAATCTACGTGCGCTTGTTGCACTTCGCAAAACAGAGGCACTCGTACAGAATAAGAGCGATTTCATTCAGTCGGCTTTTCGCTGGCGTTATGTACGAACTTATGTCCGGCTGATGCTTAACCTCTACTATGCCCACAGTGAAGACCTCGGGATGATCAGGTCGACGCGCGACGAGATCCGCAAATATATAAGTCTTTACAGAAAGCATCCCGCTTCCGGTTTCATGGACAAACAGCTTGTGAACCTGATTGCCTTCAGCCCCAGGCTGTTCTTTACACTGTACCGCATAGGAGATCGTTTCATTCATATTGAGATCTAAATAGGACTTAGCTAATCAATCGAAAACGGCCGCATCAGGGTTATCCCCGGCGCGGCCGTTTACTATTGAATCTTCCATAATTATTGTTTATCAAAGTAAATAGACGAAAACGCAACGGCAACGATACGAGGGTCTTCCCCACCGAGCTCCACAGGAGAAATCGCTCCCGGATATGAGAAATCAAGAACCAGTTTCCCATTTACAGCGCAGCTCTCCGGTATAATGAATGCAATTCTTCCAGCGGACATCAGTACTGCATCATACAGCACCGTATCCCCGGATGATATGATTAGCTGCTGCGATCCATTGTAGATCATTGCCAGGTTTATTGAACAGAGTAGGTCAGCATCCAGTTCGTCCATATCAAGAATCAATCTTGAGGAGGAACCCGATGACCAGACAAAATTATTCTCGATATATGATATACCTGATTCAAAGTAACGGCATCCGTCAGAATCAACAGTAAAATGGATCCTGTCATCCGGCGTACACGGCTGCTGCAGTATGAGTCTGGAAGGACTTACGGTAACCGGTTCTGCTGTGCTGCCGGTGTCTGGCGTGATCTGCAGTTTCAGCACTCCTTTTTGTATACACTCCTTTGGAATGCGGAACTGAATATGCATTCCCTGACCGGTAATTTCGCCGTCATACAAGGTGATTCCATCGCTTTGTACGGCCAGCCGTGCGTCTTCGATCAGATTTCCAGCTTCGTTAATGATGCGCTCAACATACAGGATGCCAATCACATCCGTGTCCGGTTCCTCCATGGCAATCGTGAATTCAGCACCTTGGGTGCTGCCCAACATCTGGAGATCTCCAGGAACATACGAAATATATTCCATCTTATCGGCCGCGACCTGTGCTGTCACAGCCACGGCTGCGGCGTCTTCCGCTGCCTGGTCATCGGCCTCATCAGCGGCTAGTGCAGCAGCCTGATCAACTACCTGTTTGGCAGTATTGTCGGAAACCGTCTGTATCAGGCTGAATACATAGATTCCCGCAAGTAAGACAATGCAGGTTATAAGTATAGTCAAAGATAGCCAACCCGTTTTGTGCCGGGTCGTTCCGTTTTGAGTACCTGGCATTATTTCGGACGGTTTGTCCATATGTACTTTTCTCCTTTGTAAGTGTCTCACTATTGATCAGGATACGCGTTTTCTATGCAGAGATTCAGTCAGGGTCTGTCGCTTTTTCATGTATATCAGCTATTCTTCGCAAAGAGCTTCTACATCCTCGCTCATCCTGTCCCAGGAATATTTATTTGCCTCCGCCTCGACGTTAGCAATGAACTCATCCGCTTTATTCTCTTCAAAAAAGCGAATTACCGCAGCAGATATGGCATCCGGATCCTGAGGTGCCACAATATATCCCGTTTGACCATCTGCAACAGCCTCGGGCAGTCCGCCGACGTTTGTCACGATCACAGGTTTATTGAATCCAAAAGCGAGTTGAACAATAGCGCTCTGCGTTGCAGAAATATACGGAAGCACAACAAGGTCCGCAGCAGCAAAGTATTTTTCAATCTCTCTGTCAGGTATATAATCATCATAAATATTTATATTTTCATTCATAACGACGGCATCAATCATTTGCAGATATTCGTTTTTCTTTTTGCCGAAATCACCGACAATCAGCAGCTGAACATCATGGAGAGCTTCAATAATGCGAGGCATAGCCTTTAACAGATAACCAAGGCCTTTGTATTCGCGAACAAAACCAAAGAACAGCAAAACCTTTTGGTTTAGCGGAATCCCCAATTCTTCCCGAGCCGTCTGCATATTCATATTTTCAAATTTAAACGCATTAAAGGTAGGCATTACACTTATTTTGAATTTGGCATCTGATTTTATTTTTAGTAGATCAGCCGCATCCAATTTTGAATGAACGATAAAATAATCCCCGTGCTTCAGCACCGTTCTCGTGAGTATTTTATCAAATGGAAATCTCTCATGAGGAAAAACATTATGACACGAAAAAAGAATTTTAGTATGGTTCAATTTGCGGATCAAACTATAATAACAGGGTGCAAAATACGGGTGCCACCACTGAATGATAACTAAATCCGGTGCAAGATTGTTGATAGCATCGGCTGTCTTTTTCCAGTTGAAAGGATTTGCTGTATGAATCCAATATTTTGTATCATCAATTTTAAATGTATCGTTATTATAGTCTTTCTGCTCTTTTCTAAAAAGGATCTTTGGATACTGAAGCTTATAAGAAATCATGGTAACGTCGTGCTTTTGCTTGAGACTCCGGCACAATAATCCCGTATAATGAGAAATTCCTCCCTTATAAGGAAAAACAGGACCGATAATCGCAATTTTCATTGGAATCTCTCACTTTCAAGAATAAATAGCTGAATAGAACTGCGAAATGCATCAACACTCCTTTTCAATCTTATGTAATGCTGCAGCACGAAGATGTTCTTCATCAATTATAATATCCTGAGCATCCGTAATAATAGGTTCCTCAAAATCATTCTTTCTAACCCGGTATTGAATATCCTCCAGCAGTTTGCGGTTGCTGGCAATCATATCACCTAATAATCCAATCAGAAAAAGCTGCGTTCCCAGTAAGAGAAGAACAGTCATAAGAAGGAGACTTTGAACATGTCCTGAAGTATCGCCCATAAATACGAAGTACAAATAACGAATACCTAATCCAAGCCCTATTATAAACACGACTGCGCCTAGAGATCCAAAAAATTTGAGTGGCCGGTACATCATATATGTTCTTGATATGACGCTCGCACTGCGCTTCATATAACTCCACATACTTCTGAAGAGACGGCTCTCCCGAAGTTCCGGATTCGTACGAATAGGCACACTTGTAATCGCGGCCTTGTTGCGGCCTGCCTGAATGATTGTCTCCAATGTATATGTATATTCATTGGTGACATTAAGTCGAAGCGCAGACTCTCTTGAGTATGCCCTGAAACCACTGGGGGCGTCAGGAATATCCGTCTTGCTGGCCAGACGCACTACCCAGCTTCCGAGACGCTGAAAGAACTTCTTCCTGTTGCTGAAGTGTTCAGTCTCGAGAATCGGGCGTTCGCCAACTACGATATCTGCTTTCCCGTCAAGGATCGGCTGTACTAATTTGGCAATATCCTCGCCGCAGTATTGGTTGTCAGCATCTGTATTTACAATAATATCCGCACCGAGCCTGATGCAGGCTTCCATGCCCGCCATAAAGCCGCGTGCCAATCCCTTGTTGTTCTTGAAGTTCACGATATGATGAACACCTAAGCGCCGTGCTTCGGCAACCGTGCCATCTGTGCTGCCATCGTTAATAATAAGGTATTCTATCCTGTCAATACCTTCAATATGCCTGGGAAGATCTGCTATGGTCACACCCAAGGTCTTTTCTTCGTTAAAACAGGGGATTTGAATAATTAAATACAAGATGATCTGCCTCCTGCGCAATTTTATTCTATTATAACAGACACATATATTATTCCGTCATTTTTGTAATCAAAATTGCTCCGATTTTTATCTTTACACCCTCGTTTACTGAACAGCGAATCTCCACGTTGTCTACAGGCTCCTCCAAGGAAGCTGTCATCGTGATATGAAGAAGATTATCTTCACCGGCATCTTCTTTTGCAAGGTCAACAGCAGCCAGCATCTTTTCGCCCTTTTCACACACGATATCCAACGTGCCGATCTGATCTGAAGGTGCTTCCAGGATCTCAATATCCACCGAAATTTCATACTGTCCTTTTGCCAGCGAAGCATAAGGTCCGAAAAAGACATAGCCGGCCGTTCCGGTTGAATATATTTCATCGCCGGTCATCACGCCGCTTCGCAGGGTAAGTGTCTTTAAATCTATCTGTCTGGAGCTTTCTGAATTTCCTTCATGCAAAGTGATCGTATATACATTGGCAATGTTCTGCCTTGTGTATAATCCGGCCGGGAAAACACTCTTGGTCTCCAGCAGATACTGTCCGTCAATTGTATGCGCTTTTATAAGTTGTGCATCCAGAGCAAAATCAAAACTCGTGAAGTCCTGTCCAATATAATTCACAGATTTATTCGCGCTCACATAGGCTCTGAACGCATCAGAGCCAACATTTTGGCATGGGTATACATTTTCGTGATACACGAAATGAAGGACGGATGCGATTTGATAATTATCCGTAAAGTAAATCTGTTCATCATCAAGAGTGTCTGTCAAAGCCAGATATTTTTCATTCATACCTCCGAACATCGATGTAAATAAGAACGGCCGGCTCTGATAGGCGCCAAAAACCACCAGATATCCTACACACAGGATGACAGCTGCATTTTTAAACCAGCTGCTATGTCTGACAATGAATTTGATGTGCACAATATCAAACAGGTCGCGAAGTCTCCAAATTCCTGCTCCGCAAAGAATACTGATAAAGGGAAAACATACAGTTACCCATCTTCTGGAAGCCCATATATGATCGGCCGTTACACTGGGGCTATAAATGTATCCAAATAAACTCGCAAGACTGATGAGAAGAAAAAGAAACGTGGCCTCCGGATTTGTTTTCTTATTTTTAAGCCATGAATAAAGTCCGGGTATCGAAAGCGGAAGCGCAAAGAAAGACGTATAGAAGCAAAATTCCTTCATCGCATTTACCCTGAAATAACCGCCGTCTCCGGGTACCAGGGATGATATTTGCGGGCGAACAAAATAGGCAAAGAGAAAAAGTGCTAAAAAGGAAATACAAAGCACCCACATGAATCTTCTGCTGCCGACAGCCGACATTACCCAATTTTTTATTTCGAGTTTCTTCAGAACCAGGAGCCTTACCAGCAATAAGAGGAGGACGACGCCCCCGAATATGACATTCAGCTTGATGATTCCTGTTAATGTCCCTGTCTTTACAAGCATTTTGAAATAGGGCTGACTGTATGCATATCCATATGCCAGGGAAGCGATGGCTGCAATGGAATATGAAGCGGCGCCGACAACAGACACGGCGAGCTTCTGTGTCTGGAAAAGCGCACTGTAACAAACGATAGCATAGATGCCCAGTCCCATTATCAGAATATCAACACGGTTCAGGACTCCAATTCCAAGCAGGAATCCGCTGACGGCAGCAACTTTCCTATTGTCCTTATTCCATGCGTATGCAAACAAATATACGGCAAATATAAAGAGCAATTGTGCAAGAATCTCTGACTGTGTAATTCTTGCACACCAAAGCTGCGCGGGGTTCACGACTGTGAGAATGGCGGCAATGAGAGCCGGGTTCTGCCCAAAATTTCTTTTGACAAAATAGTATAAGGCCAGGATAGCTAACACAGATAAGAAAGCATTTGTCCTTATCAGGCCATCGAGCCCGCCCAGGTCATAGCCAATAGCCAGCGTTGCCGGAAACATCGGGAGGAACTGAGCAATCAGCTTGCCCGGCTGATCCGATAAGCCTTCCTTATATGCTGAATAAATACCCGGATATTCCAGATTGATAATCCCGCTTATTGCGTCGTAGTTCTCGTCAATATATGAATCAGATTCATATTGGGCACTTCCCGAATCAGATATATGAACGGCATTCACCAGATAAAGTCCCGGATCCCGGCTTCCCAGTAAATATGCTGTCGGAAATGCAAAATACAAAACGGATGCAGATAGCAGCACAAATGTCAGTATTTTGGAATAACGATGCGACGTAAGGAGCTTCCACACGTCCTTCCCGGTCAAAAGGAGATGGTTTCTGACAAGAAGGAAATAAAACACAATATCTGAGGCAGCCACAAACAGACCGAGATTCATCAGGGAATATATCCCTGTAACCGCAAAAACAGTTGCAGCCAAAACGATAAAGATAACACTTGCCGTTATTGCTAAAAACAGGGCTTCCCCGGTGTTTTCACGGCTTTTCTTTTTTGCAGCGAGGCAGAAAACACCATACATCTGAACTGCCGCAGCAACCAGAAAGATAACACTCCAAACCACTCCTGTTCCCCCTCCCGTTTTTGATTTCTATTTTTGGGTTACTTCCAGAATAGCCTCGGCATATGCTTTTGCGGCGTTCTCCCAGGTGAATAAGCGAACCCGTTCCTTCTGTCGTGTCTGCAGATCATGGTATAAATCCCTGTCAGAGAGAAGTCTTCCCACGGCATCTGCAAAAGCGCCCGGATCGGACGGATCGCAAAGAATACCTGCATCACCGACGACTTCCGGCAGTGACGATGCCCTCGAGGACACAACGGGCGTACCGCACGCCATGGATTCCAACACAGGCAGACCAAAGCCCTCATACCATGACGGAAAGACAAATACTTCTGCCGAGGCGTAGAGCATTCTCTTATCGGCCTCCGGAATATACCCCGTCCGTATGATGGAATCCCCCAGGCCCAGGCTCTCAATCTTCGCGAGCGTCTTCTCGTACTGCCAGCCAAGTCCGCCGCAGATCACGAGTTTCAGGGATGGAAAGCGATCATGCAGCAGTGAGAAAGCCTGAAGAAGGGCATCTATGTTTTTTCGCGGCTCAAGTGTGCCTAAATTAAGAATGTACGGAGACGATATTTTGTATTTCTGCTGCAAATACTCTTTCATGCTGGTTCTTTCAGAAGAATCAACCGGCGGATAATATACAGCCTCATCAAAGCCGCACATAGCAACCCGAATCTTATCGGGGGCAATTCCCAGGCATGCAACAATTTCATTTTTGGAAAATTCGGATATGGTAACGATCATATCCGCTTTGTCGCAGGAGTTCTTCAGAAACCTGCGAAGAAGATTGCGGTTTCTCTTATCCATTGTCTCGGGATAGCGCTCGGAAACCATATCATATACCGTGATAATTGTCCTGCCCTGTACCCGGTCCGGCCGAAGATAGTTGAAAAACACAGTGGTTTCCGCCTTAGATCCAACCAGATTCTGGTAGGTGATAATCCTGCCCCAAAAGCCGGCGCGAATGTATGCGCCCAGAGGAAAAAGCCGGCATGTAAGAACAGGAAAGAGCGGTGCTCCGGTTAACGGCGCACGGATTGCAGGCTTCGCTGAGAGATCTGCTGCTGCAGAAGATGTCGCAGTGCCATCCGTCATACGGATCTCAGCCATTGCCGCAGCATCTGTCGTAAAGAAATCAAAAATCCGCTCCGCTGCGTGATTCCGGCCGGCAAAATCGAACACATGTCCTTCGCATTCAAATGTATCACCCAAATAGCGAGGGAGGCGCCTTGCGATCTCCAATGTATATGTGCCGATTCCTGTCAGTGACGACGCAGCAAGAGACTGTAAATTCAAGCCAATCCGTTGACTCATGTAAGGCCCTTTCCCCGGGTGTTTTGTTATTCGATTTGTTACTCTCTTTGTTATACTGTTTGTTTGAATTATAATTTGCCTTCGACAAAAGCAGACATCTGCTTTTTGATATCAGAGAGACGATCAAGAGCGGTATCTTTCTGCGAACCGTATATACCGAAGTATATTTTAAGCTTCGGCTCTGTTCCGGATGGTCGGACGCATGCCCAGTCAAGGCCCTTTTCTCCGTCAAGTTCATATAGAAGTACATCGGATTCAGGCAGGTCAATCTCGGAAGTGCTGATCTTTTCACCGGTAAAGTCATAACGTTTGCTTGTCTGGTAGTCACATACTGCTTTTACCGGTATTCCCGCAAGAAGTTCTGCTGCATGTTCAGATGTTTTAACACGCTGCAGCGCGCCTCTGAGTGAGTTCATGGCGCCGCCGATACGTTCGACTCCTTCTTTTCCCTCAAGGGTAAAGGAGACTGCGTCTTCAAATCCGTAGCCAAAACGCTTGTACAGATCTTCAATCCGGTCGGCAAGTGTCTGCCCCTTATCCTGAGACTGGGCAGCCATACCGGCAATCAGCATGGCGGATACTACAGCATCCTTATCGCGTACATTGACGCCGGAAAGATACCCATAGCTCTCTTCAAACCCAAACTGGAATTTCTTGTCGCCCTCTTCATCGTCGATACGAATTCTCTCACCGATGAATTTGAAGCCCGTGAGGACTACCTGAAGCTCCACACCATAATAGTCACAGATTGATGCGGCGAGCTTACTCGAGACAATGGTTGTCACGGCAAAAGAGTTCTCAGGCAGTATGCCGAGAGCTTTCTTGGAGGAAAGAATATAATCCAGGAGAAGTATGCCAATCTGGTTTCCAGTCATTGGTTTGTAAATTTCCTGTCCATTCTCGATAGTACGGACTGTTACACCGACACGGTCACTGTCAGGATCGGTACCGATGACAAGGCTGGCGTCTACTTTTCTGGCAAGTTCCACACCCATCTCCAAAGCTCTTGGGTCTTCCGGATTCGGAGATATGACCGTCGGGAAATTACCATCAGGCCGTTCCTGCTCCGGAACTACATGTACATTGCTGAAACCAACGCGTGATAGAATTCTACGGACCGGCTTATTGCCGGACCCGTGAAGAGGCGTATAGACAATAGACATATCTTTATTCCTGTCAATGGCCGCCTGGTCAATCACCAGCTGTGCCAGCATCTCGGTATATGAATTATCAATTTCTTCCCCGAACATGGTAAGAAGTCCGCTTGCAACAGCCTGTTCCATCGTATCGGAAATCGCTGTGCGGACATCGCTGTAGCTCTCCATATGGGCAAGTATTTCATCGGCGGCTTCGAGTGTTACCTGGCCGCCGTCTTCGCCGTAGACCTTATATCCGTTATATTTGGAAGGATTATGACTGGCCGTTATCATGACGCCGGCAAAAGCCTTGTAATAACGCACGGAATAGGATAACACCGGCACAGGGCGAAGCTCGTCGGAAAGGTGAACACGAATCCCGGCGTGGGTCAGCACACACGCTGCTGTCCTTGCAAATTCCGGAGAAAAGTTGCGGGAGTCGTAAGAAATGACAACGCCTCTGGCCATGGCATTAGGTCCGTTGCCGGTAATATATTTGGCAAGCCCGGCTGTCGCCTTGGCAACCGTATATATATTCATGCGATTGGTTCCCGCTCCGATTACGCCGCGAAGACCGCCTGTTCCAAACGCAAGTTCCCTATAGAACCGCTCCTCTATTTCACTCTTATCTTCCCTGATATTCTCAAGCTCTCTTCTCGTGTCCGCATTGAAAAACGAATCTGTGCTCCAAAGTTCGTACAGTTTTTCATAATTTTCCATGTGTCATCCTCCTGCCAATTTGGGCTTTTATGCATATTACCAGTACTAATATTCGTCACATATATCCATAACTTATAGCCATTACATAAACCCGTTACACATAACCTAACATTCCGCGAACACTTACCTCGCCGGATGTGCAGGTAAAAACGGTGCCGTCCCTCCGTCGGACAAGAAGATCTCCCTGTCCGGAAATATCATATGCTGTACCTTCTTCCGGTGAGGCTGATTCAATCCGGACCGGACGTCCAAGCGTTGCACAGTTCGCACGATATTCACGAAGAAAAGCGGACGGATCTATAACAAAATCAGGATAACGGGCAGCAATTTCCTCCAGGACAGCTGTCAGAAGCGCAGCTTTGGTTACGACAGCACCCTCCAGAAGTATCGATGTCGCTATGTCTTTAATCTCCTCCGGAAAAATCTGCTGCGACACATTGATTCCGCAGCCGACAACGGCGTATGAGACCTGATTATCCTCCATACTTGTCTCTGATAATATACCACATATCTTTTTCCCGTTCTGTAAAGAAATAATGTCATTAGGCCATTTGATACCTGCCTGTACATTACAAATCCTCTGTATGCCCTTCAATGCACAGAGTCCAAACAGAAGTGTCAGGGATGATGCCGCCCGGGGTTCAAGCGCCGGCCGCAGTAAAATCGAAAACCAGAGTCCGTCATCCGTATCGGAAATCCATGCCCTTCCACGCCTTCCTCTGCCGGCCGTCTGGGTAAGTGCGACGTAGACTCCTATTTCCCCGTCACCGCGGGCACCGGCTTCACGTGCCAGTAGATTTGTCGAAGGAGTCGTATCCGACACAGATATATGGAATAGTCCGGCAATACCTGCTGCATCCATCTGCTCATTAATCTGCGTCTCATACGCAATATACGAAGGGGCCAACCGGTATCCCCGGTTTGTTGCCGCCTCAATAGGATGTCCCTCCGCACGCAACGCAGAGATTTTTTTCCAGACAGCCGCACGCGAAAAGCCAAATCGCACGGCTAAATCTTCGCCTTTTACATACTGTTCTCCACTCTCTTTCAGAACAGAAAGTATCTCTTCCCGCCAGTCCTTCATATTGAATCGCTCCTCTTCCTGTACGTAAAAACAAGTGCACCCGAAAATAAAAGCAGGGATATACAGGAAGTAATAACGCCGGCTGTCAGACCGGGTGATGTAAAAGACATAACTATTGTATGCGTCCCCTGGCTGACCGGAACGCTGATAAGTGTATTCTGGTAAGGCGTTATGTCCGTCTCCGCATCATCGACCCATAATGTCCAGCCTTTTTCATAAGGAATCGTCGTAAGGAGCAGCTGATCCTTCTGAGCAGTTATCTCTGCAGACACATAACCGTTCTTCGTTTCTAACAGCTTAACATCCTGACCAGCAACGGCTGCCGCAAGTTCATCTTCAAACAGTGACGTATTGCAGTAATAGAAAAGAACCGGAAGGCTCGAGTATGTATCAGTATTGACGCGAATAGAGACAGTGACCGACTCTCCCGTCTCATAGGAACCAAGTGACAAAATCTGTGTATAAGCTGAAGAGGATAGTTCTGACTTGTACTCACCATTAACATATACATCGGCTTGATCATTCAGCGCAATAGCGGGTATCGATACAAAGAGTGGATCTTCCCTTTCTATCTTTACAAAATAATTTAGAGAAATTACATCCTCAGAACTCATCCTCAGATACGTTGTCCCATATTCGAGTTTTTGCCCAAGCGGCTCCACTCCGAGAAGATCTGTATCCTCGATCGATGACGTGTCTGTTAATATACTGTCATCTGTCGATTTTTCAGCATCCTCTGAACTTTTTACCGGTTTCGGTTCGCCTTCCATCACCAAGGCATTATAGATCGCGGGGGAACTCACTTTTACTGGATTGTATACCGGTTCTACAAATGCTTCTCGGCCGAAAAGTGAGACGAGAAATTCATCCTGAAAATGGAATAGATCCTTATTTTCAGGATTTTTTTCCAGTGCAAAAAAGTCAAAAGAAGAAGCATCAGCTTTCACAAGATACATTATCGGAAGGGATTGGGTATTTTTCAGAAGGAATAGATCCCCGCTATTGCTGGTACCCATAAGTTCATACCCGCTACAGTTCTTTTCCGAGGAGAGGATATATCTTATACCCAAAAGAGAGTCTGTTACCGGTGATGTATAGGTATGCGACGATGTAAAATAATTATAATTTGTATCATATCCCAACTGTTTTAAAAACCGGTTAAGATCTTTATTGGCGGAAGAGTTGAATGTGGAAATGGAAGGATAGTCCAGATAGAGTCCCGCATAGATAGGATATAAGGCATCTGAAATTACACCGTCTATCTCCATCCGGTACATCACGCCACTCTGATCCTCCCCGTCCGCTTTGGCGGCAAGAACCAGCTCCTCCCCCTCTGTAATCGCCGCGGCCAGCGGTTCTCGTAAGACTCCGCCTCCGAAAACATTGCGCATGTAAAGAGAATTCACACACACGACTTCCATACAGATGAGAATAACAAAAAGCGCGGGGACAAGTCTCTTGAGGTTTGCAATATCAGGCGGAAATACCACTTCGGTCATAGCATAGAGGCACAGGATTTCGAGTGCGCCAACAACCAGGTTCAGGTAGAACCGGTCACCTGCTTTGGCTAAGTCGCCGAACCCCTGTACCACAAACAGCAGCAGCAAAAACACAATTCCTGTAATAACAAAAGACTTTGGTTTTACCTTTTTCAAGTGCAGTAATGATGCAAAAGCGATCACAAGTACTACGAACACGAATAGGAACGAATACCGGTACAAAAACCAGTTTGGAGAATCAAAAAGCTGCCAGGCCAGGTCCATAAATGAAAGATTAAAGCTCAGAATGAAGAATGTTATGGATCCGGCTGCCAATCCTTTCTGCTTTTTTGTAAAATACGGATTCATGAAAAAGAGTATGCACAGAAAAAGAACTGGAAGTCCGCAGTAAACAAGCGGTTTATTATGGGAGAGAGAATCAAATGATCCGGCAAGAAGCTGGTTCAGAAAATCAAGGAACTTGAAATTCGATTCCAGCGCAATTCTATTGGCTGTCTGGTCCGGATTTCCAAGAATATCCATTCCGGCCGGCAGAAGAACAGCCGCCGACATCCCCGCTGAGAGTATTGCCGTGCCGATGAACGCGAACACCGTTCTTCTGGCCTTTGGCGCACTATCTCCGGTTAACTGCTTCTCCTCAATCAGCCTGACCAGCAGATAAAGAAAGGAAAATATCCCCACCATATATGCAATATAAAAACCGGATACAAAAAGCACAAAAAGTGTCAGTGCGACCCGCCACCAGCATCGGGAATCCTCCAGATACTGCTCGATAAAAACCATAAGAAGCGGGAGCAGTAAAAATCCATCAAGCCACATGATGTTAATCATGTATATCGCGGCATATGAGCAAAAAGCGTACATTATGCCAAAAACAATCGTAAAGCGCGAACGGGTACGGAAGCGCCGGCTGAGAAAAAGTGTCATAAGGGCAGCCGCCAGCGAGAGTTTGACACTGATCAGAACCAGTATCGCTTCAGAAATCATTGCTGTCGGAAAAAGAAACGTTAGAAAACTTAAGGGACTTGACAGATAATAGGCAAAAAGTCCAAAGACATTCTTACCCATTCCTATCTGAAATGAATAAGATGAGAGCTCGCCGCTCAAGAGTTGATTCTTATACGCAATCAGATCCGGCGCATATTGAGCGCCTAGATCGGAAACAAGAATCGAATATTCTCCAAAGGGATAGAATTTTAGTATCGTATAAAGCACAGTCAATAAAACAGCGGTAAATAGAAACGATAAAAAAGCCGCCGGGTTCATCTTTTCACGAGAAAGCGGCAAAGTTCTGACAGGCTTTCTCTTTGGGGATTTATTTTTTGACTGCAAAGATTCTTTCTCAATCACTAACGGCACCCTCCACTGTTTCCTGACATATTCTTGTGTTTTCTAACATTTCATTGTCGGGCAAGATACTCGTAAAAGAAATTATTTTGAGTAGACCCTATAAAATTAAGAGAATTGTCTTTATCATTCCCTAGTGTCTTAAAAGAATCCGACCATGTTATCCCGTATTGGCTTTGCGTCAATATGGACTCTCCGGCAGCTTCAAGTGTTGTATTTCCGGAATTCTGAAGTGCAGTGCCCACAGAAATCATAGCAGATTTAGTAACACGATAGGACGGCAGGGTATATATGACAGAACGGGATATTTCCTGCAGGGGAACGACGGAGCCAATGACAAGAAAAGAAGCCAGTATTACCCGGAGCAGCCGTTTGTCAGAAGCAGGATCGGGGCTACGGTGTATTTCAGGTACCCGGGCGTCTGCATGTACTTCAACGAGCGCTTTGTCGAGCTCTTCAACGAGCGCTTCAGCCTGTTCTTCATTTGCCTCTTCATTACATAATTCTTCTACGGGTGCGAACTCTTCTTTGCCGAAAAGTGTCTGTTGAATAAGCAGCTGCACGACAAAAAGTGCCGGAATCGATACTCTCATGCAGAAATCCTGGCTGGCGCCAATTCTAAAAAACGGAATTACAAGAAGGCTGCCCAGGGATATCCAGAAAAGCGGTTTCCTATAGTGGTCGACACAAAGGGTCATAAGATACAACCCTGCTTCAAAAACAATAAACAGGTAATAATTCGAAAAAAGCCCGTTTGTTCCTGAGGCTGCACTCGATATATTATTTTTCAGGTAAAGAAAAATAATAAGAAGTACACTGATTCCTCCGGCCACGTTCTCAAAAGTCAGGGCTCGCCTGATTCCGCCCCAAAACCATTCTACAAATACCAGGATAACATGTTTCCTCTTACCTTCCGGTGAATCAGGCTCCTTTTGAATGAGGGAATGTCCCTGATATGCTTTCCAGAGGACAATCGGCAGCATGCCGACAAACGGGAATGGTCCATGGAGGAGAAGCATCGCATACAGGAAAAACAGGGACCGTGAATTCTTCATATTCAGTATCAGAAGTATGGCAAGCCAAATGGTGACCGTCTGATTAAACACCCAGAATAAAAGTGTCGTATTCGAGGAGTACTGCATCCCCGACCACCATTCAATATGTGCAGTCATCCCCGGCAATTTCCCCTGTGAGAGCAGAATATATCCCAGAATATCCAGGCCTGAGAAGAAAATCAGAACAAGAACAGACCAGATGCCGGCATTTCGCAGCGTTCTAAAAAGAAAATATGTAATCAGAACCACACCCAGAAGCGTCCAGAAATACAGAAAAGCATTCGCAGCATACCATCCGAAGACTTTTCCGACAAGAGCTCCGGGAAGCCAGAAAGCGATATAGTACGTCAGTACGGCTGTATCCGACGCGCTCATAATGCCTGCACTGTTTTGTGCGCTCTGCGCCTTATAATCGTAGACGACCGGCCATGATTTTTCGATCAAGTCGTGAAAAATAGCATTCCTTGAATGATAGTCCGAGTTTTGAAAGGAAAAACCTCCCTGCCCGGAGAAAAATACCCATACAGCTAACAGCAAGAAAGCCGCGAGTAATATATGGCACTTTTTTAGAGGGATATGCCACACTGTCGGTTCCGGTCTGTTTTTGAGCAGAAAAAAAAGACTGACCAGAAAAATGACGCAGACAGGTATGGCAATGATAAGCCTGAGCCATCCGGCCAAAAACAGAAAAACAGGAAGGGCAATATAGATGACACTGATTTCATACATGGTACGGTCAAGTCTGCGGTACATCCATATAACCCCCTTGCTGCTGCATGCAACTATTATAAAGCAATTTTCCTTTAGAAGAAAGGATCGCAGGAATCGACTTTGCGGCAAATCCCCCTCTTGATAATATCCATTATCAGTACAATAAATTGTATGGGATCTTGATCCCGCATGGGCGCCTGCGTGCACGTTTGTAGTATACTTATACATAAATAATGCGCGTCTGCTATGTGATTTGAAGAAGATTTGAAGCAAATCATGATCAGATAAAAATGAACGGGGTGGAATGCATGCTCATCAGCCTAATTGTTCCCTGCTTTAACGAGGAACTGTCACTGCCGATCTTAAGAAAAGCCCTCGAAGCTGTTCGATCAGAACGTTCTGAATTCGACTATGAATATATATATATAGATGATGGATCAAAAGACAAAACACTTTCCATTCTAGAGACTTTTGCATCTGAGGATCCTTCTGTCCATTATGTATCCTTCTCCCGTAATTTCGGCAAAGAATCTGCGATGTATGCAGGTCTAAGTGAAGCGTCCGGCGATTGGATCGGCATCCTGGACGCCGACATGCAGGATCCGCCCTCACTTCTCCCTGAGATGTTCAACATTCTCCAAAATGATGAAATCGATATGGTCGCGACCCGGCGCGTGACGCGCCTCGGCGAGCCCAAAATCCGCAGCTTTTTTGCCAGGCGGTTCTATTCGCTTATTAACCATATGTCTGATGTCGAAATTGTCGATGGAGCCCGGGATTTCAGGCTGATGAAACGAGAAGTAGTTGATGCCATTCTACTTCTGTCTGAGCGGCAGCGTTTTTCCAAAGGTATTTTCAGCTGGGTTGGTTTCCATACACAGTGGATCGAATTTAAGAATGTTGAACGTTCCGCCGGAGAAACCAAATGGTCTTTCTGGAAGCTCTTCCGGTATGCCGTCGAAGGTATCGTATCGTTTACAACGGTTCCGCTTCGAATGGCAACGTTTATCGGCTTTTTTGTATCAGCCGCCGCTTTCCTTTACATGCTCTATTACGTCATCCGTACCATCATCGCCGGCGTTATCGGCACGCCTTTCCCAGGATATCCTTCCCTTTTGGCTATCATGCTCTTTCTGGGAGGAATCACTCTTCTGGCGCTCGGAATCCTCGGTGAATACCTTGCACGCACCTATATGGAAGTGAAACAAAGACCTATCTATATTGTGCGCAGAAAGAAGTAGAACGCATAAGTCTCTGATATATATCCGCTTCCTCCGGGCAGTTTATCGCGCCAAGCTTGATCGAAGGCTTTATTTTGCCGTGAAAATCGCTGCCTATCGTTTTCAGAAGCTGATATTTCTCTGCCTGCTCACTAAAAAAAGCAGTCCTGCAGTCATCATGATAACTACTGAACACCTCAATTCCATCGATACCGCAGGCAATGATACCTTGAAGCCTCTGTTGATTTTGCCCGATATTTATACCGGGATGCGCAAGGACAGCCATTCCGCCTGCTTCTTTGATTAAATGAACGCATTCACACAAATCTATATAATGCATCGGGATACACGCCGGCTTTCCCTGAGAACAAAAATCCCAGTAAAAATTCACATAGGGGTTATCGCTTCGTGTTCCCCCTTTCCGGAAATTCTCCAAAAGAGGATTGTTCTCGTTTCGCATGTCAGACAGTGCGGCTTCAGCGATCATTTCACCTGTCACCACATCTTCGATGGAAAGCTCGAAGACTTTTTCTCTGTCAAAATAGATGCCCAAATCCAGTATTTTCTGCATAAGAAGGAAAGAAGCGTCCTGCTCCTGTTTCAATATATCTTTTTCTATGGCTGCAAACGCGGACATAGCAGGATTGATTCCATATCCCAGCACATGCAGATTTACATCTTCAAATTGACAGTCAAGTTCAATGCCTGAAATGAATGCGAGACCCTGTTCTTTTGCCGCCTGCTTCGCCGCCAGGGTCCCGCGCACGGAGTTGTGATCTGTAAGGGCGACGGTCTCGAGAAGCTGTTCCCTGCAGAGTCTCATAAGTTCAGCCGGCTCGAAATCGCCGTCATTACTGACACTCGAATGCATATGCAGGTCTAATTTATTTGCCATATCATCACCTTACTTGTTGTCGGTGTATAGTCGCTGAAGATTCGAAAAAGTCTCTTTGACGGGCTCCCTATATTTGTAAAAGACTTCAGTCTGCATCTCTCTATGCATAGCCCACACGTCACAATTTTGATTCGACAAAATTGAAATTGTTATATCGGCCTCCGGATAGTATGAAAACATGGCAGATACGCCTTCATTCTGTCCTTCTTTAAAAATGCAGAAGGTCTCACCATTGATCTCCAGGAATTCAAATGCATATCCATTTCGGATCTTAGCATCCGGAACGGTCTTCCATGATGACGGTCTGTCGAATTCACAATGCGGCGTCAGTAAAATATCCGCATAATGTCTTGACATGATCAGTCCGGCTTTTAGAGCGCGGATAAATCTGTCCAGATCCCCGACCGTTGTATAAGCACCGGAATCTGCAGTTCCTACGGGCGGATAGCTATAGATATTTTTTCTAAAACCAATCTGCTTTTTTGCATCATTGTATACGGTAATATATCCCTCGGCTGTGTTTTCGTTGATCCCGTCCATCGCACAGAAATGTGTATTGGTCATCTGGCATGCTTCAAAAATATTCTGTGTTACATAAGTCCGGTAATCCATCCCCGATATCTTCTCAATCGCCAGTCCCAACAAAATAAAAGCGCAGTTGTTATATCTGACATTCGTACCTGCCTTGAAATTCGGCTCTTTATAGACAAAATTCGGAAGAAAATCACGGCATTCCCGCAAGGCATAATTGGGGCTGCTGATAAAAAGTGCAGCGTAATCAACACCTGCCTCTTCCTCTGCGTCGTCAGCAATACCGGATGTGTGATTCAGCAAATTCTCAATCCTGACATCGTTCGGGATCTTTGTCCCGGCAAGATCGATAACATCGGTAATGCAGTCGTCGAAGTTCAGCAGACCTTTCTCAATAAGCTGCAAAATGGCTGTTGCCGTAAATACCTTTGTAATAGAAGCCGTATCGAATTTAGTGTCCACCTCATTTGGAATTTTGAAAGGTCGACTTGCGTAACCGGCTGCGCCATAAAAAAGCATCTCATTTCCCGACTTAACCATACAGGATCCGCTGAACCCTTTTTCATTTGCCTGCCTTTGAAATATTTCTTCAAAAGTCGTATGCATTTCTATCTCCTTTTTTGCCTAAAAAGCCACTCAAAAAAACACCGCAGGTTTATATAAAGTACTCATTACTCCGTTTAGCAGACAGCTTTTCCGTAAACATTTTTGCAAACGCGCGGTACTCATCCGTATCCATGTTTTTGGCATGAACACGACAGATCCGGATACACCGGAAACAGGCAATACACCTGGCATCATCGATGTCGTAATAATTCGACAGACTTATCGCACCTTCCGGACATTTCCGGGAACACAACCCGCAGTGCGTACAATTCGCGTCTGTGAGAGGCCGGAATCTGCCGCCCATTCCGCCCTCCCGGTATGGACGATTCCCCGGAACTGCAGCCAGTACCGGACCCACTCCATGAAGTTTGACGTAGGCTTTCTGAGCAAAGTCCGCATTCTCACTGATATCAGTCTCATCGGGTCTTCCCACCTCGATTTCGCCGTATGTGTGCCTTCCTATCAAAGCAGCTGCTGCAAAAGGCAGAAAGCCATTGCCAACGGCAATATCGTATAATTCCAGCAACGCGTCATCGTAATGCCTGTTGCCATAGGATACAGTCAAAATACAGGGGGTCTGTTTGCCGGAGAGCCTGCTGAACCTTTCAAGGGCGCCTTTGAACACCCTCCCCGAATAAACAGGCGCACCAAATATAACCAGATCAGTTTCATCAAAAGAAGATTTCTCCGGTTTGCTGTTCCATAAGGTCATGTCAATCTTTTGATAATTTTTATCAAATACACCGGCAATAGCGCATGCGCCTTTCCGGGAGTTATCCGTTGGAGAGAAATAAACCGCCGATACATTGTAATTAATCATCAATCGATCCCCTTTATACATGCACTGAATTGCTCTGAATTGCTCTGAATTGCTCTGAAATACGCCATCAGAATCAACATTTCGCCGAATTGCAGCAGTCTTTCCCGCTTTGTCAGTGTATCACTCTTTAAAAAGCAAGTCAGCGAACGCGCAAAACCCATACAAAATTGCCTTAAAAAAGAACATCCTTCCCCCTGCACACTTCCAAAACGCATCGCGTTCCCAAAAGAGGCAAAGAAAGAATGTCCTTCATTCAATAAAGCAGTCGCAAAATCTCCGTTCTCTCGTTCACATCCGATTGGGGGCGAAGCCGCCCACATCGGAGAAGAGTAGTCCGCTTCTCGGCGACTTTCGAGCGATAGCGCGCTTAAGATCCCATTCCGCAGGGGGCGAAGCCCCCTCATCGGAGAAGAGTAGTCCGCTTCTCGGCGACTTTCGAGCGATAGCGCGCAGCGCCAGCGAAGAGAGCCGAAAGCGGACTATTCTTCGACCGAGCCGAAAGCGGACTACTCTTCGACGACTGTCATTTTCTTTATCTTCTGTTCTTCTACAGGACGATCATTACGGCCTGTAGGCGCTGCGGCAATCGCATCAACCACATCAAGCCCTTCGATTACTTTTCCGAATGCTGCATACTGGCCATCGAGATGACCTGAGTCTTTGTGCATAATAAAGAACTGGCTGCCGGCAGAATTCGGTGAACTTGAACGAGCCATGGAGAGTACGCCGCGGGCGTGACGAAGTGCATTCGGGACGCCGTTTCCGGAGAATTCACCTTTGATCTGATAACCGGGGCCGCCCATGCCTGTTCCATCCGGGCATCCGCCCTGGATCATGAAGCCGGGAATAACTCTATGGAATATTAAACCGTCATAGAATCCCTTTTTAATCAGGTCAATATAATTTTGTACGCTGATAGGAGCAATGTCTTCATAAAGCTCGGCACGGATGATGCCGCCTTTTTCCATTTCAATAGTTACGATTGGATGTGCCATAGTGTTTGTTTGCAGCCTTTTTCTTCAGAGACTTTCTAGAAAGCCCGGCTGCTTCCTCCTTTTTTTATTGTATGTTCTTATATTATACGTCTTTTTGTTATTTTCAACCGTTTTCATGCTGATGAAGGATTTCGTTCCTGACTTTCCACAGATTGGATGAGAGATCGACATAGTATGTCTGCGGATTTTCAAAACGCTTTACAGATTCCCAAAGTGATTCTACCTCCTGTGCACAGTAACTGCGCATCTCCTGGATGGAAGGCTGCTCATACACACACTGGCCGCCCTCAAATATCGGATTCAGAAGCTTTCTTACGGTGAAGTTGGACAACATCTTTCTTTTCCATGTCTGGATCGGATCAAAGATCTCATAGGGCTTTGACTCGTCAATTACTTCACCCACTATTGTGATCACATCCGCAATTGCCTTACCGGTATTTTTATCGTAAAAACGCAGAATTTCTTTGTTGCACGGCGTGGTCACTTTGCCGATATTTTCCGAAAGCTTCATCTTAGGAATGATTTCACCGTTTTTCTCAACAGCGGACAATTTATATACGCCTCCGAAAACAGGTTCGGCACGTGATGTAATAAGACGTTCTCCTACGCCGAAGGAATCTATGCATGCCCCCTGCAGGATAAGATCGCGAATCAGATATTCATCCAAAGCGTTGCTTACGGTAATTTTACAGTCTATAAGTCCTGCAGCATCCAGAATATGCCTGGCTTCCTGCGTCAGATAGGTGAGATCTCCGCTGTCAATGCGAATCCCGCGCAGACGCTCTCCCATCGGCTCAAGAACTTCATGTGCGACCCGGATCGCATTGGGAAGACCCGATTTCAGAACGTTATATGTGTCAATCAGCAGAAGTGTCTTCTTGGGATAGGCAAGCGCATATGCTTTAAAAGCTTCAAACTCGCTGTCAAAAATCTGGACCCAGCTATGTGCCATCGTTCCTGAAAGCGGGATTCCGAATTGCTGGCCGCTGATGGTACATGACGTACTGGACACGCCGGCAATATAGGCCGCGCGGGCTCCGAGTACGGAAGCGTCATATCCCTGCGCGCGGCGTGCACCGAACTCCATGACCGGACGGCCTTTGGCAGCGCGTACAATACGGGCCGTCTTGGTAGCTATAAGGCTCTGGTGGTTAATTGTAACTAATAGCATCGTCTCAATCATCTGCGCCTGCATAATCGGCCCTCTGACCTTAACAAGAGGTTCCCCCGGAAAAATCGGGGTCCCTTCCGGAATTGCCCATACATCGCAGGCAAAATTGAAGTTTTTCAGAAAAGACAAAAAATCTTCCTCAAAGCCATAACTATCGCGAAGGAAGCTAATATCCTCCTCTGTAAAATGAAGCTCTTTGAGATAATCAATCATCTGTTCAACGCCGGCCATGATAGCATATCCGCCCTGCTCCGGTACCTGACGAAAAAACAAGTCAAAGTAGGCAGTCTTCTCAGACAGTCCCTGATCGAGATAACCTTTCCCCATCGTAAGTTCATAGAAATCGGTAAGCATACTCATGTTAGTGCGGCTGTTCCAGTTCATTCCAGACAACATTTGCAAATCCCCCTCTTTAGGGCCTTTTATCGCATACAATTATGTCTAACGACACGTTAATCACATACGATTATGCGAGTTTTTATGAAATATGTAAATGCAGAATACGCGGCATGTTATTACATTAACAGCAGCGAATCGCAGGTTTTCTATTTTTCTGATGTCACTTGATCAGCAATCCGGTCAAAAGGATTATTCTGATAAAAGACTTTCTCAAGTGTAAGTCCTCTGGCCGGCATGGTCTTACCCGAAAGTCTCCGGTCCTTATCGGCAAGAATTGAAGAGATCGCGGAGGGATCAAGTCTGCCCTGACCGGCATAGACAATTGTACCTGCCAGAATTCTGACCATATTATAAAGAAACGATTTGCCGCGCACAACGATCTCAATCAGCGGAGAATCTGCATGTTCGACAATGCAGATACTTTCCATGTACCTGACGGGATTCACGTGAGTACCGCCCTGAGCGCAGAAGGCTGAGAAATCGTGTTCCCCTTCGAGCTCTGAAGCGGCTTTGCGCATGGCCGTAAGATCAAGGTGCCCGGGAACATGTGCGACATTTCTTCTGTCGATGGCAGGTCTTATAGGGGAATTCCAGATGCGGTACACATATTCTTTACCCTCTGTATGAAACCTCGCATGGAAGTCATCGGAAACCCTTGAAGAAGCCCGGACACAAACATCATCCGGCAAAAGTGAATTCATTGCCAGAGGAAGCTTATCCGACGGAATCAGGAAGGGAACATTCACATGTGAGACATGTCCCCGTGCATGGACCCCTGAATCTGTCCGGCTGCATCCGTACACTAAAGTAGGCATGCCATAGATATCAGCAAGCGCTTTTTCAAGCACCTGCTGAACCGAGCGTCCGTTGTTTTGCCTCTGAAATCCAACAAAGTCAGTGCCGTCATATTCGGTCAAAATGACAATTCTATATAATTTACTCATATCAGGTATCAAAAAGGGCCTGCCTTTCCGGGTCGTTATCAGCCGGGCAGATGATCATCCGCGCAGGCTTTACCCATCATTGCGGCGCCGACTATACCTGCATCGTTGCCCATCTGGGCAAGGCGGATCTCCGTCTTCCTGACTCCGGGACCATAATACGGCTTTTTCATTGTTCTTTCACGGAGCGGAATCAGAAGAGGATCACCCTCATTGCATACACCGCCGCCTATGACCAGTATTTCCGGCATAAAAGCATTAATTACGTTGGCCAGACCATCTGACAGATATTCAATATACTTATCCACAACTTCCGCTGCCACCTTGTCTCCCAGTCGCATCGCATCAAATGAAGTCTTGGCGCTGATCTTTCCATCCCTTTGGGCGGCAAGATCGTTGAGCGCTGAATCGGGATTCGCATCTGCAGCTTCTTTGGTCATTCGAATAAGTCCGGTAGCTGATCCATACGCCTCAAAACAGCCAAGTCTCCCGCATGTGCAGGAAGCTCCGCCGACTTCAATTACCGTATGCCCGAATTCAGAACCGGCCTGATTAAAACCGGAAAAAATGCGGTGGTTGATAATCACGCCGCAGCCGACGCCCGTCCCTAGCGTAATCGTGACAGAATTCTCGATACCGCTTGCCGCTCCCGCTACACTTTCGGCCATAGCGGCACAGTTTGCATCATTGTCAACATATACCGGAATATCAATGATATCCCTTATAATCCTACGCATGGGGGCATTATAGAAAGGAAGGTTATTGGCATACACAAGTGTCCCTGCCTTATTATCCGGCGTACCGGGAGACCCGATTCCGATAGCCTCCACATCCGTTTTTGAAAGCCCCGCCTCAGCAATAACCTCTGTCGCCAGTCTGGCCATATCTGTAACGATCTCTTCCATTTCCCTTTTCGCATTGGTCTTTATGCTCTTTTTATTAAGAATCGAACCCTCTGAAGTCACAATTCCAGCCTTAATGTTAGTTCCGCCAAGATCGATTCCTACATAATACTTCATAGATGATCCCTCTCTCTTTTCGAGCTGACTTCATATACTATCCAGAGAATTTCTATATGTATGTAAAACAAAAGAAAATATATAAGTAATAAAATTCTAACTTATTTTGAAGTAAAAATCTATACAAATTAATCCGCCTGCCAAAGAGGCCAGTAAGATAAGCCAAAAATAATCTTTGCCCCGCATATGAAGGACGTGGAGCTTGGTTCGTCCCTCACCGCCTCTATAGCACCTTGCGTCCATGGCAATTGCCAGTTCCTCCGCCCTTTTGAATGCACTGACAAAAAGTGGTACAAGAACAGACACATAACCTCTGGCGCGGGCTAAAATATTTCCGGTATCATATTCTGCACCCCTTGACGCCTGCGCTTTCATAATTTTGTCTGTCTCCTCAACGAGTGTGGGAACAAATCGAAGCGCGATAGACATCATCATAGCCATCTCGTGAACAGGTACTTTAATCTTTTTGAGAGGACCAAAAAGGCTCTCGAGAGAATCTGCCATCAGAAGCGGCGTCGTCGTCAGTGTCAGCAGAATACTGGTGCTGACAATCAAAAGAAACAGCCTGAGCGCCATAAGCCCTGCTTTGAGGACACCATCGTCCGTTATTTTGAGAAAACCCCAGGAAACAATAGGATTTCCGGTCCGTATGGTAAGAATATTGAGGACAAGTATAAACAGCAAAAGAAAAACAATCGGTCTGACCGAATCAAGTATGGTCGAAAAAGGAATCGCTGACAAAACGCAAAGGAATGTAACAATCAAAAATGTCGCAAGGATTCCTTCTGCTGTTGTCATCATAAAGACAACAATCATGTAGATCAGACAGAGAACAATCTTGGCGCGCGGATCCATGCGATGCAGCACTGAATCGCCCTGGTAATATCTTCCGATGGAGACATCCTTCATCATAAGTCGCCTCCCCGGGCAGCAGCCCTGATAAGTTCACCCGCTGCATCTTCAACTCTGAAAAAGCACGTGTTGATCAGCGGATAATCTTCTTTAAGTTCAGTAAGGCAGGCAACTGTCTCCGGCTCGACAAGCCCCAGATCCCGTATTACTGACAGATCTGAAAACAATTGCTGGGGAGTCATAATAGCCCGGACTTCTCCCTTTTTGAGGACAAGGATTCTGTCAGCGAAACGCGCTGCCTCATCCATATTATGTGAGACAAGAATGATCGTTTTCCCGCGTTTTTTGAGCTTCTCAGCATAGCTTAAGATCTCACGACGTCCCGTCGGGTCGAGTCCGGCAGCCGGTTCATCGAGTACCAGAATATCCGGATCCATAGCAAGTACGCCGGCAAACGCCACACGTCTCTTCTGCCCGCCGGATAATTCAAACGGTGACCGCTTTAAGAAAGTATCATCAAGTCCAACAAGCGTAAGAGCCTCGCTCACACGTCTTTTGATTTCATCCGGATCCAGACCCATTTTTGAAGGACCAAAAGCAATATCCCTCTCCACGGTCTCTTCAAAGAGCTGATATTCAGGATATTGAAAAAGAAGTCCGACAACGCGTCTGATCTGACGCACATCTGCATTCTTCCTTGTATTCAGAGGCGCCGCATTTTCCTTCGGGAAAATAACAATCTCACCGTCTTTAGGACGCAGCAGACCATTCAGGTGTGATATTAACGTTGTTTTTCCCGAACCGCTGTGTCCGATAATCGCAAATATCTCGCCCTCGTTAACCGAAAAGGATATGTCGGACAAAGATGGTTTATCCTTTTTGTCATAGACATGATTCAAATGTGACACTTCAATTACTTTTCTTGACTCTTTGGCAATACCGGCCGGACAGTAACCGGGAAGGGGATTTGAAATCTTTCCGTCGGCAACGAAATCAAGCATCTTCCTGATACCGGCAAGTGCCGAAGCCCGCGAAAAGAGAGTCTGCTGCTCCATCTCAATGCCAAGACGCTGCGATACTTCGTACGCCAACTCTGCAAAAACCGGAACATCCAGGCCAAGTGCTCTAACTTTCTTCACCTGACTGAAAATCTCCCCGGGAGTTCCGCTCATGGCAAGCTTCCCATGATCCAGCACAAATACTTTATCTGCAAGACACGCCTCTGCCATATCATGTGTAATATGAAGAACGGTCATGTTTTTCTCTTTTATAAGTCTTTCTACAACAGCAAGAAATTCATCACGGCTTATTGGATCAAGCATTGAAGTCGACTCATCCAATAGAAGTATCTGCGGCTGCATCGCAAGAATTCCGGCAATAGCAAGTTTCTGCTTCTGGCCGCCGGATAATTGGGAAGGCTGCCTTCTTGCCAAATCTGAAAGACCAACATATTTCAGTGCTTCATCGACCCGGCGCCTTATCTCTTCGGTCGGAATGCCCAAATTTTCAGGGCCGAATGCGACATCCTCTTCGACTGTTGTTCCAACAATTTGATTATCCGGATTTTGAAATACCATGCCGCATGAACGGCGTATATACCAGAAATCCTTATCGTTTGCTGTATCTCTTCCCATGACCAAAACAGTTCCCGACTGAGGCATCTCAAGCACATTAATGAGCTTGGCCATCGTGGACTTGCCGGAACCGTTCCTTCCTAAAAGCGCAGCATGAGTTCCCTGTCTGACCGACAGGGATACGTCAGAAAGAGCGGCAACCGAACCGGTCTCCGAGTGTAAGTATGAAAATCGAACATTTTTCAGACGAATATCCATCTTGTCATTTATGTCTGCTATTTGTGTATTTTTATCACTCATTACTGTTTTCTCCAAAAGAAAAAGGGCGCGGCATACATGTGCACACCGCCACCCTTATTGAACTTCTTTAACCAACAAATGTTGAAGTGAAAACACTTATACCAGTTCGAGCTGAGCCATCTCAGAAGCGTCGCCTCTTCTTGTACCAAGCTTGATAATACGGGTATAACCACCGTTTCTGCCAACATATTTAGGTGCAATTTGTTCAAACAGCTGGTTTACCGGATTTACGGTGTTCTGCTCAGCATCATGACTCTTTCTGAGCCAGTATGCCATTGTCTTTCTTGCCGCAAGTCTGGAAGGGCTGTCAACCTGAACCATCTTCTTTTTGATTTCGCGATCTACAACATCATACTTGACACCGTTTTTGGATGTCTTGGAGATGAGGACCTTCTTACCCTTTGAATCAAGCTTCGCGGTAGATACAGTAACTTCTTTAGAAGTAAAGTTCTCTCTCTCGCGAACAGCTTCAGTAATCAGCTTTTCTACGATCTTGCTGACTTCCTTAGCACGGGCAACCGTTGTTACGATTTTTCCGTTGATAATAAAGGCGGTTGTTAGATTTCTTAAAATGGCTGTGCGCTGATCAGATGCACGTCCAAGTTTTCTGTTTGATCCCATGGATGTAACCTCCTATATGTTACTGAAATGCCCCAAGACACATGTGTTACTCTTCGCTTACCGCAAGAGAAAGTCCCATATCCTCGAGTTTTAAAATGACTTCTTCAAGCGATTTTTTGCCAAGATTTCTGACCTTCATCATCTCATCTTCAGAACGTGCCACAAGATCACCAATGGAATTGATTCCGGCTCTCTTCAGGCAGTTATATGTTCTGACAGAAAAATCAAGATCTTCGATGGCAACATCCAGCTTGGAATTCTTATGACCGCTATCTTCTGCATCTCTAAAGCTAGGTCCGGCATTCTTGTCGGTCAGAGCAATAAAGAGGCCTAAGTGTTCACAAAGAATAGCTGCTGCCGCAGAAAGCGCCTCATTAACATCGAGAGTTGCATCCGTCCAAAGCTCAAGCGTAAGGCTGTCAAAGTCAGTACGCTCGCCAACGCGGGTATTCTCAACTGTATAGTTTGCTTTCTTCACTGGCGTGAATATCGAGTCGACGGCGATCACACCGATCGGCTGATTAACCAGCTTATTACGATCAGCGGTAGAATAACCACGACCTTTGTTGATAGTAAGTTCCATGAAAAGACGGCCGGCACCATTTAAAGTGGCAACCACGTGATCAGGATTCATGATCTCGACTTCTTCATCGTGAACAATGTCGCCAGCTGTGACGACACCGGAACGGCCTTCGTCAGTGCTGATGTAAACAGTCTTAGGACCGTCTACATATAGCTTGGCACGAATGCCCTTGACGTTAAGGATCATCTCGGTCATATCTTCGACAACGCCGTTGATCGTTGAAAACTCGTGATACACGCCTTCAACACGGATAGCAGTAACTGCAGCTCCGGTCAGAGAAGAAAGGAGAACGCGACGCAAAGAATTGCCAAGCGTTGTACCATATCCCCGCTCCAACGGCCCAATCACAAACTTGCCGTAGGAACTATCTTCATTCAATTCCACACACTCAATGACTGGCTTCTTTATTTCAATCATCTTTCTCCTCCTTGCGCAGCTAAATACATATGGTCAAATTGTGAAAACCCATTACTTCGAGTACAACTCAACAATGAGGGTCTCCTTGACCTGGATATCGACGTCTTCACGAGTAGGCAGCTGTACAAGTGTACCTGTCAGTGTCTCATCGTTGAAGGAAAGCCACGCCGGGACCGGACGTACATTCGTAAGATTGGTGAATTTCGGTGACTTGCGTGAAGATTCGCGAACTGTAACAACGTCTCCAACTTTCATGGTGATAGAAGGAATGTCCATCTTCTTGCCATTAACGATGAAGTGACCGTGTGTAACGAGCTGACGTGCTTCTGCACGGGAAGCTGCAAAACCCATTCTGTAAACAACATTGTCCATACGGAGTTCCAAGAGTGCAAGGAGGTTTTCACCGGTCTTGCCCTTGATGTGCTCTGCACGCTCAAATGTGGAATGGAACTGCTTCTCAAGAAGTCCGTAGAAACGCTTTGTCTTCTGCTTTTCTCTGAGCTGAGTACCATATTCTGAAACTTTTTTTCTACCTTGTCCATGCTGTCCGGGAGCAAAACTCCTTCTGGCAATGGAGCATTTATTTGAATAACATCTCTGACCCTTAAGAAAAAGCTTATCGCCTTCTCTACGGCACAGGCGGCAGGATGCATCTGTATATCTGGCCATTCTCTATACCTCCTCCGTAATCAGACTCTTCTTCTCTTAGGCGGTCTGCAACCGTTATGGGGAACTGGAGTAACGTCTTTAATCATAGTGACATCTAATCCAGTTGTCTGCAGAGCGCGGATTGCGGATTCACGACCAGCGCCAGGTCCTTTTACAAAAACCTCTACTGAGCGCATGCCGTGGTCAACAGCCTTCTTAGCAGCATCTTCTGCAGCCATCTGAGCAGCAAAAGGTGTTCCTTTACGGGAACCCTTCATGCCCATCTCACCGGCTGAAGCCCATGAAATAGCATTTCCGAGAGGATCAGTAATCGTAACGATTGTATTGTTGAACGTAGAATGAATATGCGCATGTCCGCGGTCAATATTCTTACGTTCTCTTTTCTTCGGCCGTATAGCCGTCTTTTTAATTGCCTTCGCCATGGATATTCCTCCTTACTTCTTTTTGCCAGCCATCGAGCGCTTCGGCCCCTTGCGGGTACGTGCATTCGTCTTTGTGCGCTGACCGCGAACAGGAAGCCCCATTCTGTGACGACGACCGCGATAGCAGCCGATTTCTGTCAAACGCTTGATATTTAGAGAAATTTCTCTTCTTAAATCACCTTCAACATTGTAATTGTTCTCGATTTTCTCACGAATCTTCGCAATCTCATCTTCCGAGAGATCTTTGACTCTTGTATCCGGATTAATCGAGGAGTCAGTAAGAATACGTGTAGCATTTGTTCTGCCTATACCAAAAATATACGTAAGAGCTACTTCAACTCTCTTGTCATTGGGCAGATCTACACCGGCAATACGCGCCATCTGATATACCTCCGTGAATAATCATATTCTCTTATGTTCTATCTATAGAACACGCTGCGTAAAGATTCCCTGCGGTTAGCAGAGACAGCCGCCTTTACAATTGCGTGTAATATCCTCTTTGCTTCACACCTGCGTACCGGACAGATAATTCTGTCCGGAGGCGGTGCAGATTAGCCCTGTCTTTGTTTGTGTTTCGGATCAGAGCAAATGATCATGACGCGTCCTTTACGACGGATCACTTTGCATTTTTCGCACATGACCTTGACAGATGGTCTAACTTTCATACTACCTACCTCCTGTGTTCAGTTCTGCCCAAGGCAGAAATACTTACGCCTCGAAGGCGCATGCTATAATATAATAACAAAAACCTACTGTAAATCAAGGGGTTTTTGCATTTTATATCGATTTGTTTTCAATTATTTACTTTGCACGCCATGTAATGCGGCCTCTGGAGAGGTCATATGGTGACAATTCAAGTGTTACACGGTCTCCGGGCAGAATTTTAATGTAATTCTGTCTTAGTTTTCCTGAAATGTGCGCCAGTACTTCGTGGCCGTTTTCAAGCTTAACCTTGAACATTGCGTTCGGAAGCGCATCATCCACGATTCCTTCTACTTCAATGACATCTTCTTTTGGCATTATGTATCTCCTCTTTCATTCTTGTCACTTATGTTCCTGTGACTCTCCAAAAAACTTCTGATTTCTTTTCGTAACGCACTGCTCTGCAGCGGAACCGGCAGTTCCATGAGAGAAGTCATCCACGCCTGGGCTTCTGGTAATTGTCCGAGAGGACGAACATGCTTTCGCCGCTTTCTTTTAGGTTCCTCAAGAGACCGCTTATCGCCATCACTTAAACTGAGGTAACTTTCATGTTCTGCGACAACAACATATATCCGGCCTTCATCGTGTCCGCACTTTGACAGCACTACGGTGCCGACAATAATACCCCTGTCCTTCATACCGTCAAAAAATGTATGCTCTGTCACCGGCTTCACACATCCACCTTTGTTGTAATGATCGGGCCATCCTCTGTAATAGCAATAGTGTTCTCATAATGAGAAGACTGTCTGCCGTCCGCCGTAACGATAGTCCACTGATCATCAAGGACTTCAATATCTCTTTTGCCAAGATTGATCATTGGCTCAACAGCTATTACAAGTCCGGCGGTAATACGCATGCCGTGACCTTTTTTGCCGTAATTCGGAACATCCGGGTCTTCATGCAGGTGACGGCCGATTCCGTGGCCTGTCAGCTCCCTGACAACACCGTATCCAAAAGATTCGGCATGCTGCGCTATTGCACTGGACACATCACCGATCCGATTCCCGATCTGAGCCTTTTCAAAGCCGATCCAGAAACACTCTTCCGTAACCTTTACAAGCTGCGCGACTTCTGGCGAGATTGTACCGACAGCATATGTCCTGGCCGCATCTCCGTGAAAACCATCAAGTTCTGCGCCAACGTCAACACTGACTATATCACCGTCTTTCAGTATGCGGCTGTGACTCGGAATGCCATGAACGACTTCCTGGTTAACCGAGACACAGATAGAACCTGGAAAAGGCGGCTTACCATAGTTAAGGAAAGATGGAATGGCACCTTCACCGCGAATAACCTGCTCAGCCTTCTGGTCGAGCTCGTATGTTGATACGCCCGGCCGGATGATATCTGCGAGTGCTTCAAAAACAAGCGCGACAATCTTTCCTGCCTTTTGCATCTTAACAATTTCTGCTGGTGTTTTTAGCTGAATCATCTTAACTCCTCATCGGTAAAAAACCTTGGCAACTAACCTTTTTGAAAGCGAAATCAAATAACTTTTCTTTGAGCCAAGCCTTCTTTAATCTGTTCAAAAGCTATCAGGTAATTGACTTCATTGTTTGCAGATAAAATCAAATTCTGCGCACTGTAATAGTCAATAAGAGGCTGCGTCTTTTCGTGATATGTTTTGAGTCGACTCAGAACCGTCTCCGGTTTATCATCTTCTCTCTGTATCACAGCTTCACCGCACACGTCACAAATGCCTTCAATCTTTGTAGGCTTAAAAGGAATGTTGTAGCTTGCACCGCAGGAAATACATACCCGACGTCCTGAAACACGTGATTTGATCTCTTCATCAGAAATCTCAATACTGATGACTGCGCCCAGGGACACGCCTTTCTTTTGCAGCATCCTGTCAAGGGCTTCCGCCTGGACAATCGTCCTGGGAAATCCATCGAGCATAAATCCAGCATCACAATCCGGCTGTGCCAGGCGATCTTCAATCATAGCAATCGTAATCGAATCGGGAACAAGAGCCCCTTTATCCATATACGATTTTGCTTCAATACCGAGCGGGGTCAATTGTTTGATGTTCGCGCGAAAAATATCACCCGTCGAAATATGAAGTATGCCATAGTTTTTAGTCAGTTCGGCAGCGATTGTTCCTTTACCGGAACCAGGTGCCCCCAACAAAATCAAACGCATTTGTTTTCCTCCCAAAGTTCATATTATTCATGTTCAGAAGGGCCCTGATGCTGACCGGCCGTCATGCTGGAAGGCATCATTATTCTTCATCTTCATTAACGCTCAATCAGCCCCGCACAGAGAATTAATGACTCTGTGCGAGGCTATTTGATGTATAAACCTATTTACATTGCGGTCTTTCCGAAATCTCTAAAGTTCCCGGATGGCCCGCAGGAATACCCATCGATGCGAAACACATCAGTCAAGGAATCCTTTGTAATGGTGCGTAACCATTTGAGACTCAATCTGCTTTACAAGATCATTGGCAACACCGGTAAGGATCAGTACCGAAGTACCTGCAAACCAGACATTACTCATGCTTGTCAAGCTTCCAATCAATGTAGGCACCAGTACAACCGTTGAGAGGAACAGAGCATCGACCCAGTTCATACGGCTAGCCGTACGTGCTATAAAGTCAGATGTCGGACGTCCCGGACGAACGCCCGGTATAAATCCACCGTTCTTCTGGAGATTATTTGAAATCTCAATTGGATTAAACTGAATCATTGAGTAGAAGAAAGTAAATCCAATGATCAACAGCAGGTAGGCTGCATAATAGAAAGGACTTGTACCAAAGTTTCTAAACCATTCAACTACAATACTCGTGCTGTTCGAAAAGAACATAGTAACAATCGTTGAGGGCAGAGAAAGCATTGACATGGAGAAGATTACAGGCATAACGCCCGACTGGTTAACTTTAAGCGGGATATATGTATTCTGTCCGCCATATGTTTTTCTTCCTACAACGCGCTTGGAGTATTGAACCGGAATTCTTCTCTCTGCATTTTGTACGAATAGAACAAACAGGATGGTAGCAAGCGCCACTGCAGCAACTGCAAGGAAGAGGAGGATACCAAGAATACCGCCGAGGATGATGGAGTCGAAACGACCCGAAATATCCACTGCATAGTTAAAGAGCTGAGTAACCATATCCGGAAGCCTTGTCACGATTCCGGCAAAGATGATCAGTGAGATACCGTTGCCGATACCCTTGTCATTGATCTGTTCGCCGAGCCACATGATGAACGCCGTACCTGCCGTAAAGGATACAATAATGAGTACAGAGTTCAAGCCCTTCGGAAGGTAGCCGGTCATGGCCGAACGTGTTGCATACCAGAAAGCAGTTGCCTGAACAAGTGCCAGTCCTACAGTTACAAAACGAACGATCTTCTGAATCTTCTTCCTGCCCGTCTCGCCCTCTTTCTGCATTCTTTCGAGTGCAGGGATAGCAACGGTCAGGAGCTGGATGATAATGGAAGAGTTGATGTACGGCGTGATACCCATGGCGAATACCGAAGCGGCAAACAAATTACCACCCGTGATAATGTTCATGAGACTACCGATTTGTCCCAGATTCTGAACAAGAACAGTAAACGCTTCGCGGTTAATACCCGGCGAGGGTATATTACCACCTAGCATGTAGATAGCTAGAATTCCAAAAGTAAAAAGAATTTTCTTTCTAAGATCCGGAACGCGAAATGCGTTAATTAAGGTATCAAACATACCCTTCATGATCATACCTCCAGGGCCGAGCCACCAGCCTTCTCAATTTTTTCTTTTGCGGCAGCTGAGAATTTTTTCGCCTTGACGACGAGCTTCTTTGTCAGCTCACCAGTACCCAGTACTTTGATACCGTCATTTACTTTGGCAACAGATAAAATACCGGTGTCTGCTAAGAGAGCGGAATCAACTGTTGTGCCGTCAGCAAAGATCTCAAGATCCTGGATATTGATTTCAATATAGTGAGATGCAAATCTCGTATTATTGAAACCGCGTTTGGGAAGGCGTCTGTAAAGAGGCATTTGACCACCTTCAAAACCTGGACGTACTCCACCGCCTGAGCGCGAATTCTGACCTTTGTGTCCGCGCCCGGCTGTCTTACCGTTGCCGCTGCCTACGCCGCGGCCTTTGCGGTATGCCTTGGCATTACCGCTGGAAGTCAATTCATTGAGCTTCATGTTATTTCCTACCTCCCGTTAGACTTCTACGCAAGTAACCAGATGAGCAACCTTACGAACCATGCCACGAATGGCCGGCGTATCGGTCTTGGTTGTAGACTGACCGATCTTATGCAGACCGAGAGCCATGACCGTTGCGCAATGATTCTTATTGGCACTATTGGTGCTCTTCACCAGAGTAATCTTTAAATCAGCCATTGAAGATACACCTCCTCTTATAATATTTCATCAACGGACTTGCCGCGAAGACGAGCAACCTCTTCAAGAGATTTCAAGCTTTTAAGGCCTTCCAGTGTCGCGTTGACCATGTTGTTTGGATTGTTGGTTCCAAGGGATTTTGTACGGATATCACGGATACCGGCCATTTCGCAAACTGCGCGGACGGGACCACCGGCAATAACTCCAGTACCTTCTTTTGCAGGCTTCATAACGATTTTGCCTGCTCCGAAGACACCAAGAGCCTCGTGAGGAATTGTTGAACCGTGAATCGGGATAAATATAAGATTCTTCTTAGCATCCTCAATTCCTTTGCGGATCGCATCAGGAATTTCAGCGGCCTTTCCAATACCCTTTCCGACATGACCATTCTCATCACCGACGATAACGAGAGCAGCAAAGCGGAAATTACGACCGCCCTTTACGGTCTTGGAGACACGACCGATATGGATGACTTTTTCTTTCAGTTCTACTGTGTTTGGATCAATACGCATCTTTAGTTTCCCTCCTGCTTAGAAAGTTAGGCCAGCTTCGCGGGCTGCCTCAGCCAAGGCCGCAACACGACCGTGGAAAATGTATCCGCCTCTATCGAAAACAACCGCAGTGATACCCTTGTCAATAGCACGCTTGGCAACAAGCTTGCCTACTGCAGCTGCACCACTTACATTGCCGCCGAAAGGCAGATCTGTCTTGATGTCTTTCTCAAGAGTTGTAGCACTAACCAGTGTAGATCCTGTTGAATCGTCTATGATCTGTGCATAAATATTGGTATTGCTTCTGAAAACACACAAACGCGGACGAGCAGGGGTTCCAGTGATCTTTTTACGCACGCGAACATGCTTTCTCCTGCGGATTTCGTTTCTGTCAGGCTTATTAATCATGCATTTCACCCCTTCTCTTATTTCTTAGATCCAGTCTTGCCTTCCTTGATGCGCAAAATCTCAGTAGAGTACTTGATACCCTTGCCCTTGTATGCGTCAGGAAGTCTATAGGAACGGATCTTGGCAGCTGTCTCACCGACGAGCTGTTTATCTGCACCTTTTACAATGATTCTGTTAGCAGCCGGCACTTCGAGAGTAATTCCCTCAGGCTCGACCATTTCTACCGGGTGAGAGTAACCAAGGCTGAGAACGATTTTCTTGCCGTCCTTGATAACCTTGTAACCTACACCATTGATTTCGAGTGTCTTGGCAAAGCCAGCAGACACACCAACCACCATATTATTGATTAAGGATCTTGTCAAACCATGAAGCGCTTTATGCTGCTTCGCATCAGAAGGTCTTTCAACGGTAACAACTGCACCGTCAATCACAACCTTCATGTCAGGATGCACAATCTGCGTGAGTGTGCCGCCCTTACCGTTAACAGTGATGACCTGGCCATCCTGTTTTACTTCGACCCCTGCCGGGACCGCTATCGGCATTCTGCCAATTCTAGACATATCTTTCTACCTCCTGCTCTTAAGATTGCGGAAAAACTGCCATTTCCGGCAGAATCTCCTTTTCAGAGTGTCTTTTGCTTACCAGACGTAAGCGAGGACTTCTCCGCCTACGCACAAAGCGCGGGCTTTCTTATCTGTCATGATTCCCTTGGATGTGGAGATAATGGCTATGCCAAGACCGCCAAGTACCTTAGGAAGATTTTCTGAATCCGCATATACGCGGAGTCCTGGTTTGGAAATACGCTTGATACCCGTGATAACGCTCTTGCGGGCAGCAAACTTCAGGGTCACTTTAATCATTCCCTGCTTTTCATCTTCAATACACTCAAAACGAGTAATGTAACCTTCATCCAATAAAATCTGGGCGATAGCCTTCTTCAAATTGGAAGCCGGGATCAGAACAGTCGAGTGACCGGCTGTGCCTGCATTACGGATTCTTGTTAGCATATCTGCGATTGCATCTGTAATCTGCATACGTGTTCCTCCTTGCTATGCTATCGGTTACCAGCTGGCCTTGCGGACGCCGGGAATCTGTCCCTTATGTGCCAATTCACGGAAGCAGAGACGGCAAATGCCGTATTTGCGGATATAGGCATGAGGTCTGCCGCAAAGCTTGCAGCGGTTATGCTGCTGAGTCGAAAACTTTGCCGGCCTCTGGGCTTTTAGAATCATTGACTTTTTTGCCATGTTACTTTACCCTCCTGCTCACTTTCGAAACGGCATACCCAGAAGCTTGAGAAGTTCTCTAGCCTCTTCGTCCGTCTGAGCTGTTGTAACCATTATGATATCCATGCCGCGAATCTTGTCTACTTTGTCGTAGTCAATTTCGGGGAACATCAGCTGTTCTTTGATTCCCATGGCATAATTGCCGTGGCCATCAAAAGAGTTCGGGTTTACGCCGCGGAAATCACGGACGCGGGGAAGAGATATGCTGACAAGTTTGTCAAGAAACTGGTACATCTTCTCGCCGCGAAGTGTTACCTTGCAGCCGATCTTCATACCTTCTCTAAGCTTAAAAGCAGCAACTGATTTGGTAGCAATAGTAGCTACCGGTCTCTGTCCCGATATTGCAGCCATGTCGCGCATTGCATTCTCAAGGGCTTTAGGATTGTCTTTGACTTCTCCAACACCCATGTTGAGAACGATCTTCTCGAGACGTGGAATCTGCATGGCAGATTTATAGCTGAAGGTTTCCTGCAAAGCCGGTGCAACTTCAGATGTGTACTTATCTTTTAATCTAGACATCCTTTACCCCTCCTTGCTTGCTTTCTTGACTGTATCGATCACGGCTCCGCATTTCTTGCAGACACGTGATTTTGTGCCATCTTCCGAAACTTTGCTTGCCACACGTGATGGCGCGTTGCATTTCGGACATACGAGCATAACATTTGATGCATCAATGGAACCCTCACGCTGGATGAGTGCAGCCGGCTTATACTGGCCCTGTCCCTTTTGATGTTTGGTGATCATATTCAGGCCTGCGACGAACACGCGTCCGCTCTCGGGAACTGATTTAACGATCTTGCCTTTTTTACCTGCGTCCTTGCCCGAGAGCACGACTACGGTATCGTCTTTTTTAACGTGAATCTTGTTTGCCATTTGTCGTCCTCCTTACAAAACTTCAGGTGCCAGAGAAAGGATTTTCATGTAGTCCCTGTCTCTGAGTTCTCTGGCTATTGGCCCAAAAATACGTGTGCCGCGTGGATTTTTGTCATCTTTGATGAGAACACATGCGTTTTCATCGAACTTAATGTAAGAACCATCCGGTCTTCTGACACCTTGTCTGGTACGGACGACTACGGCTTTTACAACTTCACCCTTTTTAACCATGCCACCAGGGGCCGCGGATTTTACAGAGCATACGATGACATCGCCGATATTTGCATATTTGCGCCATGAACCACCAAGAACTTTAATGCACAAAAGTTCTTTTGCGCCCGTGTTGTCAGCAGCTCTTAGTCTGGATTCAACTTGAATCATGCTAGATTTCCTCCTTTACGTGAAAACCATAACGGCTACGTATTATTTCGCCTTCTCGATAACTTCAATCAGTCTCCAGCGCTTTTCACGCGAAAGGGGACGGGTCTCCATCACTTTTACTTTATCTCCGATGCCGCATACATTCTCTTCATCATGAGCCTTAAGCTTGTAAGTTCTCTTCATGATCTTCTTGTAAAGCGGATGTTTGACGTGCTCAGTTACAGCTACAACAATAGTCTTATCCATCTTGTCGCTGGTAACGGTTCCTACGCGAGTTTTTCTGATGTTACGATCATCACTCATTCACTTATTCCCCCTTATTTTCTGCCCTTGAGCTCTTGCTCGCGAATAATCGTATTGACGCGTGCAATGTCCCTCTTGACAGCTCCAAGGCGCTGCGGGTTCTCGAGCTGGTTGGTAGCATGCTGGAACCGAAGCTTAAAAAGCTCTTCTTTCAGGGCAACGAGTTCTTTTACAAGCTCCGTTCCCGATTTTGCGCGGATTTCATCAGCCTTCATTTACGTCACCCTCCTGTTCCTTAGCAATAAACTTCGTTTTGCAAGGGAGCTTATGTCCTGCAAGGCGCATGGCCTCTCTTGCAATTTCTTCTGTAACTCCTGCGATCTCGAAAAGAACGCGGCCCGGCTTTACAACGGCAACCCAATGATCCGGAGATCCTTTACCTGATCCCATTCGGGTCTCAGCAGGCTTGGATGTAACAGGCTTGTCCGGAAAAATCTTGATCCAGACCTGTCCGCCTCTTTTAACATAACGGTTGATAGCGATACGTGATGCCTCTATCTGGTTCGATGTGATCCAGCAGGGCTCCATTGCAACGATTCCGAAATCTCCGTAAGCTATAAAATTACCTCTTGTAGCTTTACCGGTCATGCGTCCGCGATGCTGTTTTCTGTATTTAACTCTTCTTGGAAGAAGCATTATTGTTCGCCCCCTTCCTCAACTTTGCTGATGGCTTTTCTGACAGGAAGAATCTCGCCCTTAGAAATCCATACTTTGACGCCGATGCGACCATAAGTCGTAGCTGCTTCAGCAAAGCCATAATCGATATCCGCGCGCAGTGTCTGCAGCGGAACGGTTCCTTCGTGATAATGCTCAACACGTGCAATTTCTGCACCGCCGAGGCGGCCGGAAACCTGTGTCTTAATGCCCTTTGCGCCCGCTTTCATGGTACGCATCATGACCTGCTTCATAGCACGACGAAATGAAATTCTCTTCTCAAGCTGGGCTGCAATGTTCTCGGCAACCAACTGAGCGGATGTATCTGGTGTACGAACTTCGCGGATATCAACGAAGAAACTCTTGCCAAACTCCTTCTGGAGCTTTTTCTTAAGTTCTTCAATACCAGCACCCTGACGCCCGATTATGATACCAGGCTTGGCAGTGTTGATGATGACCATCGTCTTATCGTCACCTTTGCGCTCGATCTCTATATTAGGAACGCCTGCAGCGAAGCATTCCTTTTTGACGAACACACGGATCTTTTTGTCTTCAACCAGGTAATCGCTGAATGTCTTCTTATCGGCATACCAACGAGTATCCCATCCTTTGATGACTCCAACCCGAAAACCATGGGGATTAACCTTCTGGCCCATCTGAAATCCTCCTTACACTCTTTCCTTAAGAACAACCGTAATATGGCTGGTTCTCTTGTTTATTCTCGCAGCGGATCCTCTGGCCTTCGGCATAAACCGCTTCAGAACCGGTCCCTGGTTTGCATAGGCATCAGCAACATACAAAGCATCGCGGCTCAGGCTGTTATTATTGACAGCATTTGCCTCTGCAGACTTCAGGGCTTTTGTTAAAACCGGTGAAGCAGCCTTAGGTGTGTACATTAAAATAGCATATGCATCCTCGAGGCTTTTCCCCTTAATGAGGTTAATAACAACACTCATTTTACGAGGCGTAACACGAACATACTTAGCAATTGCCTTACCCTGATCCTTACCAACACCAAGAACTTTACGTTCCTTCTTTGTTAAGAGCTGAGGTTTTGCATTTTTTCTAGCAGGTGCTGCAAGTTCCGCAAGAATTTCCTCGCGGTGTTCAAGCATATAGTCCTTGCTCATGACTTTCTTTTCCACTATTCGTTCCTCCCTTCAAGAGCTATCGCGCGTATTCTCAGCGGCTGCCGGATGATTTCTCGCCTGCATGGCCTCTGAACGTCCTTGTAGGAGCGAACTCGCCGAGCTTATGGCCAACCATTTCTTCTGAGATATAAACCGGTACATGTTTTCTGCCGTCATAAACAGCAATTGTATGGCCCACCATCTCAGGGTAAATGGTTGAAGATCTGGACCAAGTCTTGAAGACCTTCTTATCATTGACCGCGTTCATGGCGATAACCCGCTTCATCAGCGTTTCCTGAACAAAAAAGCCTTTTTTTGTTGATCTACTCATATCTAACCGAGCCTCCCTTCATCACTTTCTTCTCTTGACAATATACTTGCTGGACGGTTTTCTCTTGTTTCTGGTCTTCTTGCCAAGTGTCGGAACACCCCAGGGAGTAACGGGACCCGGACGGCCGATTGGAGACTTACCTTCACCACCACCATGAGGGTGATCGCAAGGGTTCATAACCACACCACGAACGGTCGGACGAACGCCCATGTGACGCTTACGTCCTGCTTTACCGATGGAAATATTCTCGTGTTCTCCGTTGCCTACGGTTCCGACAGTTGCACGGCAGCGTACTGCTACCATACGAACTTCACCGGAAGGAAGACGAAGCTGTGCGTAATCGCCTTCTTTAGCCATAAGCTGTGCTCCGGCGCCTGCTGTACGAACCATCTGAGCACCTTTGCCGGGCTTGAGCTCTACATTATGGAGAATGGTACCAACAGGTATATTCTCAATGGGGAGAGCATTTCCGGAAACGATGTCTGAAGCGGCTCCGCTGACTACCTTTGAGCCGACAACCACACCCTGCGGTGCGAGAATGTAACTCTTGGTTCCATCCGTATACTGCAGAAGTGCAATATAGGCTGTACGGTTAGGATCATACTCCACTGCGATTACTGTTGCAGGGACATTGTCTTTGTTTCTCTTCCAGTCAATGACACGAATCTTACGACGATTACCGCCGCCAATATGGCGAACTGTGATACGACCATATGAATTACGTCCACCTGACTTTTTGCCTGTAGCAAGAAGACTCTTCTCCGGTTTCTTGTCACTCAGGACGGAAAAATCGGCGACTGTCATCTGACGTCTGGCAGGAGAGGTTGGATTAAAAGTCTTTACTGGCATCTCTCTTCACTCCTTCATCAATCAGGCCGTATTACTGGCCGAACCCGAATTCTTCAATGGATGTCTTATACTTGGCAGGAACTTTGGCAGTTTTGCCGCCCTTGCCCAAATAAGTGCCATCTTTGGCTTCTGTTGCTATTGTTACAACTGCTTTCTTCCATGAAGGCGTCATTCCGACAGACTGACGCTGTCTTTTTTCTTTTCCGTCATAGTTAATTGTATTAACAGAACGGACCTTCACGTTGAAGAGCTTCTCAACTGCCGTGCGGATCTCAGGCTTTGTTGCCCTCACGTCAACTTTAAAGGAATACTTACCGAGAGCGCCTTCGAGGGAGCTCTTTTCAGTTACGACCGGCTTGAGGATGATATCCTGCGGTGCCCTTGTCATACATACACCTCCTGAACTTTTTCGACTGCTTCTTTAGTAATCACGAAACGATCATACTTCAGAATGTCAAACACGTTGATCGTGTTAACAAATGAGGTCTTAACTGTTGGGATATTTCTGGCTGACTTCTCAACATTGGCATTCTTCTCAGAAAGAACAATGAGTGCTGTGCTCTCTATCTTGAGCGCCGCGAGAACCTTGACCATCTTGCTGGTCTTCATCTCGTCAAAGCTGAGTGTATCCAGAACGATGAGGCTCTGGGAAGCAAGCTTGCTTGAAAGTGCAGACTTCATTGCAAGTCTTCTTAGCTTCTTAGGAAGGGTGTAGCTGAAATCTCTGGGTTTTGGCCCAAAGATGACGCCTCCGCCAACATACTGTGCAGAACGGGTGGAACCATGACGTGCACGGCCTGTACCCTTCTGACGATACGGACGCTTGCCGCCGCCTCTGACTTCACTTCTTGTTTTGGTGGACTGGGTGCCCTGGCGACGGTTCGCCAGCTGATTTCTGATTACAGCGTGAATCGCAAACTCATTCGGCTCGATACCAAAGATATCGTCGGAAAGCTCGATCTGACCTGTAACGGCTCCATCCAGATTATATACATCTACTTTTGCCATTTTATTCGCTCCTCCTTCGCCGGATTATCTTGACTTCACGGACGGCTGAATGGATAACAAGCCGCGCTTAGGTCCTGGTACTGCACCTCTCACTACGAGGATGCCTCTCTCACCGTCCACGAGGACGACATTCAAATTCTGAACTGTGCAGCTCACGGCACCCATGTGACCCGGAAGCTTCTTGCCCTTGCGGACACGAGCCGGAGTCGTATTTGCGCCCATTGAACCAACACGTCTGTGATACATAGAACCGTGGCCGCCCGGGCCGCCTTTTTGACCGTGACGCTTGATGTTGCCGGCAAAGCCTTTTCCTTTGGAAACGCCGCTGACATCAACACGATCTCCTACAGTGAACATATCTGCGACATTGATCTCCTGGCCCAGAGAATACTCTGAATCCGATCGAAATTCGCGGATGATACGCTTTACAGGTGCGCCAGCTTTACTAAACTGACCTTTGTCGGGCTTGTTTACAAGCTTCTCGCGAATGTCGCCTACGGCAACCTTCACTGCTTTGTACCCGTCAGTCTCTTCCGTCTTGTTCTGAAGAACGACCATTGGGCCGCACTCGATGACGGTCGCCGGGATTGCAATACCGTTCTCATCGAACAGCTGTGTCATTCCGGCCTTCTTGCCAAGCATGAATTTACTCATTTTCCTTTACCTCCTATGGTTATTGGTTCGCGGGATTACCCGAGAACATGACCCCGGACATATAAGCCGATCTTGACGTATCTGCTTGTCCGGAAACAGCTCTTGTCAGACCTTGAGCTCAATGCTCACTCCGGCCGGCATGTCGAGCTTCATCAATGCATCAACCGTCTTCTGGTTGGGTGCAAAAATGTCAATTAAGCGCTTGTGCGTACGAATCTCAAACTGCTCACGGGAATCCTTGTACTTATGAGGAGAACGCAGGATTGTGGTGATTTCCTTCTCGGTAGGGAGAGGGATAGGACCTGAGAAGCTGGCACCTGTTCTGGTAACCGTCTCAACGATGCGTGCTGCGCTCTGATCAAGAAGTTCATGATCGAAAGCTTTGAGTTTGATTCTTACTTTTTGTTTGACTGCCATAATTTCTTTCCTCCAAACATGCTGTTTTCTTCAACTGTGCCGGGCGTTTCTTGTGTACCCATCAGAAAACCCAGGAAACCAGTTACCACAAATAAATCCGCGGCACTTTGGACCTGGGCATGTGTTTAGATACAAAAACACACGCTGCCAACTTAATTGAAGTCGCCCGAATCTATGTCCGGACTGCTCTGTCAAAGTTACCCGCCTGTCTGTACAGCTTGCAAGACCTGCGGCAATCTCTGACATCTTCGCTTCTGCGCTCGAAAATTCTTTGCGCACGGAGAAGTATATCCCAATTCCAAAGGTAATGCAAGCAAATTACGGGAATTTAGCTGTGTATTTTTCAAAATATAGAAAAGCCCTGTCAGACAGGCTTTTCAATCACTTTTTTCGCTTAATTTCGACAGTGAAAGGATGGATTCTCTGTCAAACGAATAGATTTTATCACAAAAATGACACTCCAGGCTGATTCCTTTTTCGTCTTTTGCAAGATCGTCAAGTTCCGCTTTGCCAAGTGTCAGCAGATTGCGTTCCATCCGTTCGCGGCTGCAGTTGCAAGCGTATTGTACCCTGGACGCATTCAGGAAGTTAATTTCAGGATCTCCAAGGAACATGTCCAGAATCTGTTCCGGGTTCATGCCTTCCTTCAGAAGAAATGTAACATCAGGAAAGCCGCCGCCCGACCTTTTTTCCATAAGTTCAATTATATCTTCTCCGGCGCCGGGCATCAGCTGGACAAGAAAGCCTCCTGCATGGGCTACGTCATTGTCTTCCAGAAGAACGCCCAGGGACATAATTGACGGAGTCTGTTCCGATACGGCAAGGTAATAGGTAAAATCTTCAGCGATTTCTCCAGAGACCAGCTGAACGGTGCCGACATAAGGCTCTTTGAGTCCGAAATCACGGATAACAGTGAGAATTCCCGCACCTACGGCTGCCCCGACATCAAGCTTGCCCGGATAGTGGAAAGTGTTTTCTACTACCGGCTCGTTGCAGTATCCGCGAACATTTCCTTTTGCATCACAGACAGCGGTCATGCCATGCAGCGGTCCTTCGCACCGGATAATGGTTGTCTGTGTATCATCTTCGCTCTTGAGGTTGTCGGCCAGAAGAAGTGAACCGGAAAGAAATCTTCCCAGGGCTGCCGCGGCAACCGGGGATGTCTTATGAATTGCAAGCGCTTCACGGCACAGGGCAGTACTTCGGATCGCAAGTGCGCGCACCTGGCCGCCGTAGGCTGTAGCCCGCACGATATAACCAGCGTCCTTATCTTCAGGCGCCCCATCAGCTTTATAGAAAGATTTTTTGTTTTCAGTCATTTTTGTCTCCTTCGAGGTATCCTAAGACCACGATGCGGTATCAGGCAGGATCAGACTTTTTACGAACCGCTATATGGAATTCCCTGGTCTCATCGCCCGCGGGCGAATCAAAGGTTAGTTCTCCGTATTTTGCCAGAAGCGACATTCCCGCTATCTCCAGGCACTGATTGATTTCTGCATCCGTGTAGACGCGCTCTGTAATCTGGCCTTCAAACCGTCGGTACTCTTCCCCTTCCGCTTTACGGAAAAGTGTCAGATCCGATGTGCTGATCCGGGTCCTCGCTGAAAAGTGGTTCTCCCATAAAAGCGCATATTCCTCATCTATCGTATAGAAAAAATGGTTGCCGAGTGTTTTCTGCAGATGGTGGGGTGTCGCCGTATCGAAAATAAACAGACCCTCCGGATTCAGAAAATTCTTAAAATGGGCAAGCATCTTCTGAAGGTCAGCTTTCCGGGTAATATGATTCAACGTATCAAGAAGACACACAAATACATCAACAGTACCAAAAAGTTCCATTTCCGTGATGTCCTGGCACAAATATAAAATATCGGCGCCGGCTGCCGCGGACTTATCCCTGGCTTTTTCGAGCATCAGCATGGATTCATCGATTCCGATGACATCATACCCAAGCCGGTTCATTTCGATGGATACGCTTGCTGTACCGCAGCCTAAATCACAAAGGAGCAGGCGCCCGTCCTTGCCGTCGCCTTTTTTAGGACCGAAGCGGCGGATCAGTCCGTCAAGGTACCCGGCCCACTGGACCGGATCAATATCCTTTTGAATATGATCATATATTTCTGCGAGATCATCATAGGGGGAGTCAGACATAGAAGTCCTCCATCAGGTAATGTAAGGCGCAGGATTAACCCACTCGCCATTAGCGCGAACTTGAAAGTGAAGATGCGCTCCTGTCGATGTTCCGGTGCTTCCGCATGCGGCTATTTTTTGACCGGCCGTAACAGTGTCCCCCACAGACACATAGAGGTCCCTGCAGTGCGCGTAAAGAGTTGAGACTCCGCCGCCATGATCGATAACTATATAGTTGCCGAAGTCCGTGCCGCCTGTATTCTGGCCGGCGACGGGTGCCTCTGCTTTAATTACCGTACCGTCGGCTGCAGCAACAATTGGATTGCCGTAACTGCCTCCGAGGTCGAGTCCTTTGTGCATTTTGTTTACGTGATAGACAGGGTGCATCCGCATTCCAAATCCGGAATAAATTGTATAGTCTCCCGGATACGGCCAGGTCATCGAACCCTGAGGAGGGGCTGTTGTTGAACCGCCTGAACCTCCGGAACTTGCCTTTGCTGCTGCAGCGGATGCGTCAGCTTTCGCCTGAAGTTCTGCAATCTGGGCGTCCAGCTCATCTGATGCCGCTTCAAGCGAATCTTCCTTTTGCTGCCAGTCGGAAAGCTGTGTCTTTTTCTCTGTCAGAGCGGCCGATGTTGTGCCGATCTGGGCTTCGAGTTCATCAAGTTCCGCCTGCTTGGCATCAGCAATGACCTGCATGTCATCGGATTCCTGTTTTGCGTACGCACTTTTAAGTTCGGCGTCATCCATCGCAGCCTGAAGAGAATCAAGAGCCTGCTTATCTGCATCCCCGATCAGGGAGATTAATTCCAAATTGGTAAAAAAGCCCGCAAGGCTGTCCGATTCCAGAAGAATCTCCAGTACGGATTTATTCTGATACTCAAACATGATGCTCATTCGCTGAGAGTATTCTGTTGTTTTGGTTTCCAGGGTCGCCTGTGATGTAAGATAAAGATCGATGGCGGCCTGTTTGGCTACAAGTGCAGCTTCAAGTTCCCCGGCGATCTTCTCATACTGTACTCGCTGGTCCTCACTTAAATCGTTCAAATAGGCAAGATCGGCAGAAAGCTGATCCGCCTGACCGGAAAGCGCATCTATTTTTGCCTGCGCCTCATCGATCTGCTGCTGTGCTTCTTCTTTTTTTGCTTTGGCGTCTGCAATACTTTCCGAAGTAGATTCTGCAAAGACCTGTGCGGACGGCACAGCAGGTGAAAAGACGCCGAAAGTCACAATAAGAAGAACAAAGCTCATCAGAAGAGCGAGCTTTGCGAGAAATGACCTGCCGCAATTCGGCTGTGTGTGAGTCGCTTGCATGTATTTTTTCATCACAAAAAGCCTCCTTCTATACCTTTATGTACTTGCGCACAGATACTCCGCTGCCAAAAGCGCCGATCAGGATACCGCAGAAAGTACAAATCAGAAGAATTCCCTTGGAAAGAGAACTCAGGGGAAGAAGCGCATAGAAACTTCCCGGATCAATCTTTGCCATCAGCATGCTGTATAACCGTCCATAGGCAAGGCATGTAATGCCCCAAGCACATATGGCACTGACCAGTCCGACGATAGCACCTTCAATAATATAAGGGAGCCGGATATAAGAATTCGTTGCTCCCACATACTTCATAATCGTAATTTCAGTAGCCCTTGAGTATACGGAGATACGAACCATGTTCGAAATAATAAACAGAGAAATAAGAAACAAAACGACAAACGCTGTTGCTGTGCCGACATTCACCCACTTTGTGGACTGCGTCAGAAACAGCATAACCTGTCTTTCCTGCATGACCTTGCTGACTCCGGGAAGTGCTTCTAAATGAAGAACAACCTCATCTGCATAGGCGGGATCAACAAGCTGCACCTGAAAGGTGTACGGCAGGTACTGGTTATAGTCAAAATTATCGAGGATCGTAGAACTCGAACCAAGATTAGTCTTAAATTCAATATAATTCTGTTCAGGTGACGCCACTTCAAAATAGAGCACATGCTCCGTATCGGCGGTGAGGAAAGCGGAAATACCTGCCCTCTGTTCCTCTGTTCCTTCGAGCTGCATATATACTTCAATCGGAGGCTGCTGTCCAACATTCTTCATTACGTATCTGGCGTTTGATGAGAATACGACAAATACAGACATAAGAAGAAGCATCAGAAGAATCGTCGTAATAGAGGCCATCGTAACGAGCGGATGGCGCAGAATGCCCTGAAAGCCTTCCCTGACTGAATTGGTAAATGCTCTGATACTCATAATTCTTCACACTGTTCCTGCGGTATATTATTTGCACATGTATATCCGCTGTCTCTTGCATCGCGAACGATTTCACCGCCGGCTATCTCGATGACTCGCTTCTTCATCCTGTCAACGAGATTGCTGTCGTGTGTGCAGATCACAACGGTCGTACCATTCCTGTTAATTTCTTCTAAAAGCGCCATGATTGCTTCACTGGTCGTAGGGTCAAGGTTGCCGGTCGGCTCATCGGCCAGAATAAGCCGGGGATCATTGACCATGGCCCTTGCTATGGCCACGCGCTGCTGCTCCCCTCCGGAAAGTTCCTTTGGGAAAGCAGACGCTTTATTTCGCAGACCGACTACACTTAGTACAATATCAACGGTCTGGATCAGTTTCTTTCTCGACATCCCGACAATTTCACCTGCAAAAGCAATATTTTCAAAAATATTTTTGCTCTCAATCAAGCGGAAATCCTGAAATATCATACCTACATGCCTTCGAAGGACCGGCACAAGTGTGCGCGACATACTCGAAATAGCATAATTATCAATATATACTTTGCCTTCTGTTGGTCTTTCCTCACGCGTCATGAGCTTGATGATAGTAGATTTCCCCGAACCGCTCTGTCCGATGATAAATACAAACTCCCCATCTTCGATCTTGAAACTAACGCCCTTAAGAGCATCTGTTCCGGTTTTGTAGGTCTTGTATACATTGTCAAAGCGAATCAAAAGTCTTCCCCCTTGTTCGTCTGATTACCACTTACTGGCAGTCATACGTCCACTCTTATCTTGTTTTTCCAGATAGGTGCGCACCATGGCTGCCAACTTAAAGAGGACAGCATCATCAAAACTGCGCAGATCCAATCCGGTAATCTTCTGTACCTTATCGAGACGGTACACAAGTGTATTACGATGCACAAACAGGCGGCGGGATGTCTCGCTGCCGTTAAGATTGTTCTCAAAGAACTTGGAAATAGTAAGAAGTGTCTCCGAGTCCAGCGCTTCATAAGCGCCCTTAGGGAATACTTCATCCAGGAACATATTGCAGAGCGTCGGCGGGAGCTGATAAATAAGGCGTCCCAGACCGAGCTTGTCATAGCGCATAACATATTGGTCATTTTCAAAAATACTTCCGACACGCAGCGCCATCGTCGCCTCGCGGTATGACTTTGCGGCATCTTTCATGGTCTCGGCTGTCATTCCGATTCCGATGTAAACACGTGACATGGATTCCGTATTAAGATTATCCAGAATCATCTTGCTGGTCTCTTCCACAGAATTATCATAATCATCATCGAGCTCTGCAAGAAGGACGATCGTCTCTTCATCCATTGCCAGTACATAATGTGTTTTTCTGTCCGGGAAAAGATTATGAAGAATCTCAACACAGGAAGGAGCTTCGTCCTGGGAAATTCGAATCAGGAAAACAATCCGGCGCACAGCGTAGGGAACTTTAAATTCTCTGGCCTTGAGCGGGATGTCTCCGGGCAATTCGTTTTCAAGAAGAATATTCTTGATAAAAGTCTCGCGCTCTGCATCCGTGTTGCGTTCACGCAGGGCCGCTTTGATCCAGTGGGAAACCAAATCGAGGTACGTTCTTGAAGTGGCGTCGGTTCCACTGATAAATCCAATGTATTGTGTCTGTTCGCCGACCTGGATCTTGATGTACGTCTTGCCGGCCGTACTGGCGATCAGTTCGTCGGATAACAGCACCGCACGAACGGAGGAATCTTCAATTCCCTCCCAGGAAGCGTCAGTACAAGCTATAACCAGACCAGTCGTATCCATAATGCCAACCGTACAATCCAGAATCTGGGAAACTTCCCGAATGCATTTTTTAATCTCTTCCATTATTTCCACCTACACATATTCCCGCAATTTGCGAAAGAATTGAGCTATGTTAGAACAATATCCCATTACATATACATTTTATCTTATACTTTTCACGTTCATGTTGCAATACTGTAACAATTGAATACAGAATATGGAATCTTTTGCCGGCTGTGCTGAAATAACAGGACCGGTTTCTTTTTCGCAAAAGAAACCGGTCCTGCTTATTGGAATTTTGGCATAAGAGTTAATGGTCAGGAGACAATGCTCTGCTCTGTCTCTTTGTCGAAAAGGTGTACGCGGTTGGCGTCAATAGCCAGCTTAACAACTTCTCCAACGCGGGATTTGGATGTAGTAGGATCAACTCTTGCGGTAAGAGGCAGGGCGCCATTAACCGTAACATAGAGGTATGTCTCAGCTCCGAGGAGCTCAACAACATCAACGTCAGCTGCAAAGGAAGTCTCAGGATGCTGTGCAACATATGTCTCTTCATCTGTGATAGCTTCAGGACGTACGCCGAAGAATACTTCTTTGCCGTCATGATCGAGCATCTCGGGAGTGGAATAACGGGCAGGAAGCTTAATTACAGTGTTCTCGAAGGAAACATAAATATCTCTGTTCTCAACGCGGACCATTGCATTAACAAAGTTCATAGGAGGCATGCCGATAAATCCGGCAACGAATGTATTCACAGGATGCTCATAAAGCTCCGTGGGGGAATCAACCTGCTGGATGAATCCGTCTTTCATAACGACGATACGTGTACCCATCGTCATGGCCTCTGTCTGATCATGTGTAACATATACGATTGTTGTCTGAAGTCTCTGATGAAGCTTAGTGATCTCAACGCGCATCTGGACACGAAGCTTGGCGTCAAGGTTGGAAAGAGGCTCATCCATAAGGAAAACCTTAGGGTCACGAACGATAGCGCGGCCGAGAGCAACACGCTGTCTCTGTCCGCCTGAAAGAGCCTTGGGCTTACGCTCAAGGAGGTGCTCGATTTCAAGAATCTTAGCAGCTTCGTTAACGCGGCGCTTGATATCGTCTTTAGCAAGCTTTCTGAGCTTAAGGCCGAAAGCCATGTTGTCAAAAACGGTCATATGAGGATACAAAGCGTAGTTCTGGAATACCATGGCAATATCTCTGTCTTTAGGAAGTACATCATTGATCAGTCGATCTCCGATATAGATTTCGCCTTCTGAAATATCTTCAAGGCCTGCAATCATTCTGAGAGTAGTAGACTTTCCGCAGCCGGAAGGACCAACAAGAATAATAAATTCTTTGTCTGCGATTTCCAGATTAAAGTCACTGACAGCAACAACGCCACCTTCATATTTCTTATAGATATGTTGTAGAGAAAGACTCGCCATTTCTGATACCTCCAAATTATGAGCCGCACTTGTTTATTGCGGTTACTTTTTTTGCACATCCCAACTATAGCATCCTGCTTTGATTTCGACTAGATGCGAAAATAGCCAAAACTTTGATCATGTTTTTGGACATACCTTCATCGCTCTGTAACAAAAAGTCCATAAAATGCGTCGCCAAGTTGTCTATAATGTATAAAAAAGTTGTATTTGTATCGATTTTCTTGCAAATCGTGATTTTATGCAGTATTCTGTATAAATATTTAGCGGATGAAAAAGAAAATAAGCCTGTTTTTTTTGGATATACAGACAGAATACTTATATAATAAATATAGATACAAAGAGGTATGAATATGAAGAAAACAAAAGTTGGTATTATTGGCGCAACAGGCTATGTCGGGGTTGAACTGGTGCGTCTGCTCTCGCTGCATCCGGATGTTGTCCTTACACATCTGGTATCAAAAAGTTATGCCGGCAAGTCTTTTTCGGACATATATCCCTCTTTCCGCGGAATATGCGATCTGCCGCTCACGGGGTCGGACCCCGAGACCGTTGCAGCCTTGTGTGATCTTGTGATTACAGCGCTTCCCCACGGCGTCTCCTCAAAGGTGGTTCCCGTCCTTCTTGCAAAAGGGGTTAAGGTCATTGACCACAGCGGCGATTTCCGTTACCGCACCCTTGCCCCGTATGAGGCGTCCTATGGTCTGACGCACCCGTGTCCGGAGCTTTTAGCTGAGGCCGTGTACGGTTTGCCGGAATTGTACCGGGAAAAACTGGCTTCAGCCACGCTCGCAGCCAATCCCGGCTGTTACCCTACCTGTTCCATTCTCGGCCTGGCGCCCCTTCTGTCCAAAAAGATAGTAAAAACCAGGGGAATCATCGTCGATGCCGTATCAGGCATTTCCGGGGCAGGCAGAAAAGCAGATCTGGCCTATTCGTATTGTGAATCCGCTGAGAATTTCAAAGCCTACGGCGTTACTTTTCACCGGCACACAACTGAAATAGAACAGGAATATTCTTTTCTTGCAGGTGAAGATATCCATATTACTTTCACGCCTCATCTGGCGCCGATGAAACGCGGCATGTATGCGACAATATATGCCGATCTTACGCCGGAGACAATAAATATGACAGCGGAAGAACTGAATGGACTGTATAAGACATATTATGCAGATGATCCGTTTGTCCGGATCCTTCCTGCCGGATCTGCTCCCGAGACCAAAAATGTCGTCTTTTCCAACTATATTGATATAGCTATCTTTGCAGATTCCAGGACTGGCAAAGTAAAAGTCTTAAGCGCCCAGGATAATCTTGGCAAAGGAGCAGCGGCGCAGGCTGTCCAGACACTCAATGTCATGCAGGGATACCCCGAAGGGCTTGGTCTCAGTAACCTTTGCGGCTGTATCTGACGGGCTTGGACTGCACATAAATATAAACTTGCTTTTCATATAATAATCACCCGAAGCAATTACCGGAGGAATAGAGGAATTTATGACATCTAAAAAAACATCACCCTATCTGGGAAAAGAGATGCAGGAATTTATCAATAAGGCTGAAATCCTGATCGAGGCTCTCCCTTATATCCAAAGTCTTTCCGGCAAGACAGTTGTTATTAAGTACGGCGGCAACGCCATGATTAACGATGAACTCAAGTCGTCTGTCATGGATGATATAACATTACTTAAATTTGTCGGGATTAATCCGGTTATTGTCCATGGCGGAGGTCCTGATATCAGTCAGATGTTAACTAAAATGGATATTCCCTCCGAGTTTCAGAACGGTCTTCGCGTCACGGATGCGCAGACAATGAATATTGCGCAGATGGTGCTTGTCGGCAAAACCAACAAGGAGATCGTCGCAACACTTGGCCAGAAAGGCGCAAAAGCCATCGGTATCTGTGGAATTGACGGTCACCTGATCGAGTGTGAAAGGCTCTCGTCCGGACCGGACGGCGAACTCATTGATGTCGGATATGTCGGCCGTATCACCAAAATCAATACAAAAGTCCTGGCGATGCTTGCAAATGATGAGTACATACCTGTAGTTGCGCCGATCGGCATCGGTGCGGACGGCCAAAGCTACAACATTAACGCCGATACCGTTGCCTCCGAAATCGCCGCAGCGCTTAAGGCTGAGAAGTTAATGACTCTGACTGATGTGGCCGGAGTCAAAGGAATCCTGGCTGACGGTACAGAAAAGGTATTCCCCGTTCTTACCGAGGCAGAAATTAACGAGCTGATCGCTAGCGGCGTTATTTCCGGAGGCATGATACCCAAAGTGCTTGGATGCCTTGATACTATTCACAGGGGCGTCGGAAGAGCCCATATTATTGACGGACGGATTCCTCACAGTCTTCTTTTAGAGATTTTCACCGGAAAAGGCATTGGAACCATGATCACACAGGACCGACGACCCTACTTCGAAGGCGAGAAAATCTAATGAATGCTGACTGCCGCATAATTTCGGGTCATAAGATCCATGGCAGTCCTATGAATAACGATGAAGCTTATAAAGCCAAGGAGAAGTATATGGAAAAGCAGCTTGAATGGACAATGCACCTGGACAATACTTATTATGTCAATATTTTCGGGAGCAGACTTCCCGTAGCCTTTACTCATGGAAAAGGCGTAAATCTCTACTCAACCGAAGGAAATAAATACATGGATTTACTCGGCGGAATCGCCGTGAACAGTCTCGGACACGCCAATCCGCGGCTTGTGAAGGCGATTTCCGGTCAGGCCAAAAAACTGATTCACTGTTCCTCTCTTTACTACATTCCCAGCCAGGCGGAACTTGCAAGAACTTTGGTCGAGAAGACTTTTGCCGACCGAGCTTTTTTCTGCAACAGCGGCTCGGAAGCCAATGAAGCTGCCATCAAGCTGGCCCGGTCTTATTTTTTCAGAAAAGATGCGCCAAGAACCAAAATCATCACTGCCCTTCAGTCTTTTCACGGAAGAACGCTTGCAAGTGTTACTGCAACAGGGCAGTCAAAATACAACCTTCCTTTTGCACCGCTCCCGGAAGGCTTCGTCTATGTACCTTACAATGATATCGCAGCTATCAAAGCAGCCGTTGATTCTGATACATGTGCGGTCATGCTCGAACTTGTTCAGGGCGAGAGCGGTGTCATACCTGCCGATCCGGCATATATCACAGCTGTGCGCGACATCTGCACAGCTGCGGGTGCTCTTTTGATTCTCGATGAAGTGCAGACCGGAACCGGACGTACGGGCACTCTTTTTGCATATGAGCAGTTCGGAATTAAGCCGGATGTGCTGACTACAGCCAAAGGCCTGGCCGGCGGAGTGCCGATCGGTGCCATGCTGGTCACCGAGGACGCTTCTACGGGTTTTGTACAGGGAGATCACGGAACTACATTCGGAGGGAATCCGCTGGCCTCAACGGCAGCCCTGGCCGTCCTCAAAGAGATCGATGATCGAGAATTACTTAAGAACACCCAGACGGTCGGAGCCTTTTTAAAGAAGAAACTGACGAAGATCCAAAAGAAGAACGGTACGATTGCCGAGGTGCGCGGCCTTGGACTTCTGATCGGAATTGAGCTTTCCAGCCCGATTGCTGTCGAAGTCAAACAGAAGTGTTTTGAAAAAGGATATCTTGTCGGCTCCATCGGCAAAAATGTTCTGCGGCTGGCGCCTCCTCTGATTCTTTCTAAAAGGGAAGCCGCTGCTTTTGTATCGGATCTGTCAGATATTCTCACTGATTATCCGGTCTGAATCACGAAAAAAGCAATAAGAATCTGGCATCTGGTAATCGGCCAAAAGGCAATATGCCAACAGAGAAAGGTATAAAAATTATGAAGCATTTTATCGATTTTCACGAAGATATATCCATTTCCGAACTGGAAAACCTGCTGACACTTGCCGAGGATCTGAAGGCCAAGACCAAGTCAGGTCTGCCTCATCCGCTTCTTGCCGGCAAATCCCTCGGGATGATTTTCAGCAAATCTTCCACACGGACCCGGGTGGCTTTTGAAGTGGGCATGTATCAGCTCGGAGGGCAGGCCCTTTTCCTCTCCTCGAATGATATCCAGCTCGGCCGCGGGGAAACTATCTCGGACACCGCAAAGGTTCTGTCGAGAATGCTTGACGGCATCATGATCCGTACTTTTTCCCATCAGGATGTAATCGACCTTGCCCGGTTCGGCAGCATTCCCGTAATCAACGGCCTGACAGACGACCAGCACCCGACGCAGGCGCTTGCCGACCTTCTTACGATTAAGGAGCACAAGGGGCCTCTTAAGGGACTCAAACTCTGCTATGTGGGCGACGGCAACAATGTTGCGAATTCTCTTTTACAGGCCTGCGCAAAAGCCGGCATTCATATTTCAGTCGCGTCTCCCGCTTCCCACACATGTCCGGATTTCTATGTTGATCAGGCCAGAAAGGACGCCGCCGTCACAGGTTCACAGGTGGTTATGACCACAGATCCGTATGAGGCTGCCAAAAACGCCGATGTTATCTATACGGATACATGGACCAGTATGGGACAGGAATCGGAAAAAGCCGCACGCGTTGCCCTGTTCAAGGATTATCAGGTCAACCGTGAACTGATGTCCCATGCTGCGGGTGACGCCATATTCCTTCACTGCCTGCCGGCGTACCGCGGATATGAGGTCACTGAAGATATTATAGACTCACCCTGCTCTGTCGTATTTGACGAGGCTGAGAACCGTCTTCATGCGCACAAGGCAATATTGGTTCATTGTCTGGGGTAATTGCATGAATAGTGACGCGTTAAGTCCGACGCCGGATTTCCCTGCCGCAGATCTTCACTCCGATGCCCTGATAACGGTTCGTCAGGCGATGCCTGACGACGCACAGGAAGTGCACGGGGTAGTAAGCGAATGCATGCGGATATACTGCAGGAATTCCGAAATCTCCTTTTCTATGACAGATGCCAGTTTCGAGACAGTCGACGACGTGCAGGCTGCGATTTCATACGTACCGTTTTTTGTTGCCGTTGATTCCGGCGGCTGCATCGTGGGTTCCGTGCGTCTGCTGACCAAACAAGTCTCGTCCTTCAGGGTTGAAGGACTCGCGGATATGCTTTCCCTTAATCTTTCGGAGAATGTGTCATACTTCTCCCGCTTTGCAGTGCGGGAATATCGCCAGGGCTTAGGGATAGGCAGCCTTCTATATCAGTCAGCGCAGGCCAAAACAAAGGAACTGCAATTTTCGCACATGCTTCTGCATACGTCCCTTGCCAACAGGATTATGGTAGCCTTTTACGAAAAGCGAGGCTTTATCCTTCTCTTTGAAGATCAGTCCCGCGGATATCCCCGGGGTCTTTTCGGAAAGAAGCTCGTATAATTCAAATGGAATTCCAAATCGATATACTTATACACGCCTGCCTAACCAGCAGGCTTTATTTTCATGTTTATAAGACTTCAAAGCCTATTTTCTATAATATATCTATATTAAAACGACCCGTGTTCTTGTTTTGCAATTGCATTCCTATTTCGCCTTGCTTCATATGCCTCAAGGTCATATTTTAAAAGTGACTCTTTATTTCATTTTATTTTATTTCAGTTGAGGTTACTATGAATACAATTCGTCAATGCAGGAAAAAGCAGGGACTCAGTCAGAAGGCATTAGCTGAATTCTGTCATGTCGACCAGACCGCCGTATCCAAATGGGAGCTCGGAAAAAGTTACCCCGACGTACCCGTGGCGATGAAGCTTTCCTCCCTTTTCGGGGTGTCGCTGGATTCAATCTATGAGAACCCGCTGTCGTTCGGCCTGCTTTCGATAACCTTATATAGACATCTGAGTCCTCAGAATCTGTCCATGCATGTGGAAACCGGAGCGGATTCTATAGAATATAGCGTCAGAGATCTGGAAAGGCATTTTACCAGGGAGGAACTTCAGTCTGATCCGTCTGTGCGTAAAAATCTCGGCGGGCACTTTTTTGCATTGGAAGTTTTGGGGGCCGCTATGGAATCCCGTTACTGTGAGGGCGACGTTGTCCTTGTCAAAAAGCAGCCGCAAGTAAACAACGATCAGGTCGCAGCAGTATGTATAGATTCCGAAGAAGCACGTTTGTACCAGATTAAATGGCATAAGAAAGGGATTGTCCTTCATTCACTGAACACGGCTTTTGAGCCGGTTTTCTTTACAAAAAGCGAATATGATTCCGGCACGATCCTGATTCTGGGATTAGTCGTAGATCTGAAAGGCAAAACCTACTGATATTGGTTCTTACCATATACAGCTGTGCATATGCACTATATTTCCGCCTTGAAGGTAAACACGCGGAACTCGCTTTCCCACAAGGCAGGTTATTTCATAATTTATTGTGTCCAAAATATCAGATAGTTCATCAATTGGCAGGGAACATTTCCGGTTATCGATCATCTGCGTACCAAAGAGAACTACTTCATCAGAGATTTCAGGTCTTTTTTCAAAATCGGTGACGTCAATCATACACATATCCATGCAGACATTCCCGACGACACGAGCTCTTTTTCCCTGTAGAAGGACATCCGCGCGGTTGGACAGGCGTCTGGAATATCCATCGGCATATCCGATGGGAACGGTTGCAATCACACTGTTCCTGGGAGTTATAAAATGTCTTCCGTAGCTGATGGCTGAACCGGCCGGCAAGTCTTTGATATGAACAATACTCGACTTAAGGGTCATGGCCGGAACAAGCGTGAGTGGCTGATAGGACGGCGGGCAGCCCTTTGGCCACATACCGTACATGATCAGCCCTGCCCGCACCATATCGAGATGCATATCAGGATAACGCAGGATTCCTGCGCTGTTGCAGACATGTCTGATAGGAACTTTCAGGCCTTGCTTTTCAAGCTCTCCAGTCATTTCAACGAACCGGTCGAACTGGAGCCGGGAATAGTCGGATTCGAGTTCATCCGATGTCGATAAATGCGTGAACAGGCCCTCTACAAAGATGCCGGGAAGATTGGAGATCCGTAGAATCTCCTCCACTGAATCCGGACCTGTAAGATATCCGATTCGTCCCATACCTGTATCGATCTTGATGTGAATACGAACCTTCTTGTTGACCTGCCCGGCCTTTTGCGAAATAGCAGCGGCAAAATCCTCTGTATATACGGTCTGCGTCAGATCATATGAAATAACTTCAGGAATCCTTCTGGGATCCGTATGACTAAGTGTCAGTATCGGCGCGTCTATTCCATGTTTGCGAAGCTCAATAGCTTCATCAAGCATGGATACCGCGAGCTGCGTTGCTCCGTTCTCTAAAAGAACACGGGCAACCTGAATCGCGCCATGACCGTAAGCGTCCGCCTTAACAACAGCCATTATTTGAGCACCGGGAGACGTAATCCGTCTGATCTCTCTCATGTTTTGAGCCAAAATATCCAAATCTATCTCCGCCCAGGAGCGATTCGGGAAAACCTGCATCATTATATTATCCCCTCGTATCTACTTTTCATTCTCCCACCGTACGTATCTGAAAGCATCTGTAAAAAACGCAAAAAGATCCGTCGGCTGCATATATCTTCTGCCTAATGAAGCAGCTGCATACTCTCCGGCCAAGCCATGCAGGTATACGCCTGCTGCGGCTGCATCGCCCGGAGACAAGCCCTGCGCAGACAGGCTTCCGATAAGTCCCGACAGAACATCGCCTGATCCGCCTTTGGCCAGACCGTCATTGCCGGTAGAATTAATATAACACTCTCCGGCAGGAGTGCAAACCACCGTTTTATGACCCTTTAATACAACAACGACCTTCCAGGCAGCTGCAAAAGCTTGGGCAGCCCCTGTCCGGTCCTCTTTATTCCATCCAGGCACCAGCCTTGAAAACTCTCCGGGGTGCGGTGTAAAAATAGCGGGGCTCAGTCCCCTTTCAGCCCTTTGTGAAAAAGAGGCAGAAAAGACTGCCGGTTCCCGTGAAATCACGGAAAGCGCTCCTGCATCAACAACGAGATTTCTTGCATTTTCCGCCATATAGAGAACGCCATCCCTGACATTATCATCCTCCAGATTAAGTCCGGGTCCTATTACAACCGATGTCATCCCCGGCAGCAGCGCGGCCAGGAATTCCCTGGTTTCAGAGAAATTTTCAGGAATCCGGTGAGAGATCACCTGCGGAAGAGACAGAAACATAGGCGTTATAAGATCCCCTGCGATCCACATGTGCACAACACCGACGCCGCTCCGGCAGGCCGCACTTGCGCACATGAAAGCCGCACCGGCCATGCCCTGTGATCCGGCCCAGATCAGCATGCTGCCGAAAGTACCCTTATGACCATCGACAGGTCTCGGGGGTGCAAGCCTTACAACAAAGTCCCGGTCAATAGAGGCACTCGTCTCTTTCGGGAACAATTCTTTGTCTTTTTTCAAAGATTCGCCAAATTCAAATGAGGACAATTACTTCATCTTCTTTCTTGCTTATGTATCTGCATAAGCTTCAAATATCAGCTGTCCAGCTATGACGGCTATGACTGCAGAACTTAAAAAGGTAAAAGGCACCGATCCGGACTATCGGGATTCGGCGCCTTTATCTGTTCAACACTAAATGGTTAACTCACTTTACAGGAAGGTCTCAGCCCAGATACTGTCCAACAACTTCCGTCAGATCCTGATAACTTCTTGATCCAACCAAAGTCTCCTTGAGTTCGCCTCCCTGGAAAATGCAGACCGTAGGAATACTCATAACACGAAATTTCTCGGCGAGTGTGGGTTCTTCATCAACATTAACCTTGCCGACCAGAATCTGGCCTTCATAATCTTCAGCAACTCTTTCAAGAACACTTGAAAAAGATCTGCAGGGACCGCACCAGGCTGCCCAGAAATCTATAACAACAGGCATTTGTGTCTCTGATATCGTAGATAGAAAAGTATCAGCAGTAATAATTGTAACCATAACAGTACCCCCTTAGGACTCTTTTCGAGCTTATAAATACTCGTTATCCATTCAATTGATATATCACAATTGTATCATATGTGGCCGTGAAATGGAAAAATCAGCTATCTTTTTTCGGATCGGTCACCTGCGAAAGAGTCGACAGATCAAAAGGAGTCTCCTGATATACATAATAGTTCAGCCAGTTTGTAAACAATAGTGTTGCTGAAGAACGCCATGTAACCAGTGGATCTTTTGCCGGGTCATTATCCGGAAAATAGTTCATCGGAATATCTATGGGCAGACCTTTTGCCTCATCCCGCAGATACTCATCACGAAGCGTATTTACATCATACTCAGAGTGCCCGGTCACAAAGATCTTACGCCCGGTAAAATCAGACACCGCATAGACGCCTGACTCATTGGACTCCGAAAGGAGCCTTAACTTCGGATGAGCCAATATATCCTCCCTGCGGATTTCTGTATGACGCGAATGAGGAATCTGGAAAATATCATCAAACCCCCGAAAAAGCTTGACCGGTTTTGTGTACGTCATGCTGTGCGCAAAAATACCGAATACTTTATAGGGGACATCATATTTAGGAATCCCGAAGTGGTAGTGAAGTCCTGCCTGGGCACCCCAGCAAATATGAAGCGTCGAATACACGTGGGTGTTGCTCCACTCCATAATCTCAGCAAGCTCAGGCCAGTAGGCAACCTCTTCAAAATCCATCTGCTCAACAGGAGCTCCGGTTATAATCATTCCGTCATAATATCTTCCCCGGACAGCATCAAACGTCTCATAGAACTTTGTCAGATGATCCTCTGCTGTATTTCTGGGTTGATACGTCGCTGTATACAGCAGATCAATGTCGACCTGCAGCGGAGAATTCGACAGACAACGCAGGAGTTGTGTCTCCGTAGTAATCTTATTTGGCATCAGGTTTAAAATTAGTATCCGGAGAGGCCTTATATCCTGACGAAAAGCACGATCCTCCGGCATAACGAAGATGTTCTCCTTCTCAAGAATTTCAGTTGCCGGTAAGTTGTTTTGAATACGAATTGGCATACATCTTCGCCCCTTTCTAAAAAATCAGTTGAGTCACGCGGTAAAATCCAGGGATTTTGTACCCGGGTAAGTGAACCGGGAAACACGCGGTAACTATGAGTATCCTTTTTACAGGAAAATATGTCAAGGGTGGAGTATAGTAATTTTTCCTGCTCTCTTCGCTGGCGGGGTGGAGTATCGTATTTTTTCCTGCTCTCTTCGCTGGCGGGGTGGAGTACAGTATTTTTTCCTGCTCTCTTCGCTGGCGCTCGAAAGTCGCTGGAAAAATTACTATACTCCACTTCTGCGGGCACACTACGTGTGCGGGGAGTTTGCGGGAACGATTGATAATAGATCCAAGATACACTTCCGCAGCGGGCGAAGCCCGCCCTTCGCAGAGAATGCATGTTCACTTGCAGGCGACTTTCGAGCGATAGCGCGCAGCGCCAGCGAAGAGAGCCGAAAGTGAATTTGCATTCTCCTGAGCCGAATGCTTTATATAATAGATCCAAGATCCGCTTCCGCA
>Ga0209100_1000169_pt1 | contig 73308 bp, 69 predicted proteins | sample lystaG_FD_185480 | JGI IMG/M metagenome (GOLD analysis project Ga0209100, IMG submission 185480) | Glacier valley bacterial and archeal communities from Borup Fiord, Nunavut, Canada, to study Microbial Dark Matter (Phase II) -... | ecosystem: Environmental > Aquatic > Freshwater > Ice > Glacier ... | reverse complement strand
CGGTGTCGGAGCTTGGCGCCCGCTGAGAACCCTGCGTGCCGGGGATGACGTTGCCGTCGAGGTCACACACCACCATGTTGTCGGGGGCCAGGTCGCCGTAGCTCACGCCTGACGGCTTGATGACGAACAGGTCATGGCCGCGTACACGGCCGGAGATGTTGCCGCCCGTGGACACCACCAGGTTGTAGTACGTGAGTTCCGAGTGAAGGTCGCTGACCTGCGTCCGCACGTCTGCCACCGCAGCCTCGATCGCGTCGATGCTCAAGTCGGTCATGAGAGCGCCTCCTTGCGCATGGCCTTGAGGCGCTTCATCACATCGTTGGCGCCGCGGCCAAAGTAGTCGTGGATGAGGGAGTATTCGGCGAACAGGCCGTCGTACGCGTCGGCCGCCTGCGGGTTGGGCTGGTACTTGCCGCGTTCGACGCGACCCATGGCCTCCCCCGCCTCGGCCACGGACGCGTAGGCGCCCGCTGCGGCTGCCGCGTGGATCGCGCTACCGAGCGCGGGACCCTGCTCGGAGTCGATCGTCGACAGGGGAAGCCGCAGCACGTCGGAGTACATCTGCATGAGGTGAGGGTTCTTAAGGAGGCCACCCGCCACCACAAACTCCGTCACGGGGACGCCCGAGGCGTTGAAGGTCTCGACGATCGTCCGGGTGCCAAACGCGGTCGCCTCGAGCAGTGCGCGGTAGCCCTGCTCTGCGCGCGTCGCGAGCGTCTGGCCCACGATCACGCCCGAGAGCATCGTGTCGACAAGCACCGAGCGGTTGCCGTTGTGCCAGTCGAGCGCGACGAGCCCGTGCGCGCCCACTGGCTCCTCGAAGGCCAGGTCCGTGAGGTGTTGGTGAACCGACTTGCCGGCCGCGGCCGCATCGTCGAAGTAGCGGCCGGGGACCTGGTTCTTGACGTACCACGCGAAGATGTCGCCGACGCCCGATTGGCCGGCTTCGTAGCCGTACAGGCCGGACATGATGCCGCCGTCGACCACGCCGCACATTCCGGGGACCTCTGCGAGCGAGCTCCCGTTCATCACGTGACACGTAGACGTGCCCATGATCGCGAGCATCTGGCCAGGCTCGACAGCCTTGGCCGCGGGTGCGGTCACGTGCGCGTCGACGTTTCCCACCGCGACGGCGATTCCCTCGGGTAGGCCCGTCCACGCGGAGGCCTGAGCAGTGAGGCCACCGGCGTTCTCGCCCAGTTGGCCGATGGCATGGGCGAGCTTGTGTGCCGCGAAACCCTTGAAAACGGGATTGAGCGCGGCCTCGAAGTCCTCGGACGGATACTCGCCGTCCTGAAGTATCCCCTTGTAGCCCGCGGTGCAGGCGTTGCGCACGTAGGCGCCGCACAACTGCCACACGATCCAGTCGGCCGCCTCGACCCAGTGGTCCATGCGTTCAAAGATTTCGGGGTCCTCTTCGACCAACTGAAGCGCCTTGGCGTACTCCCATTCGGACGAGATGAAGCCGCCATAGCGAGGCAACCACGACTCGCCGCGCTCGCGGGCGACGGCGTTGATGCGATCGGCCTGCGCCTGGCCCGCGTGGTGCTTCCACAGCTTGACGTAGGCGTGGGGGCGATCGCGCAGGCCCGGAACCTCGCACATCGGCGTGCCATCGGCTAGCACTGGGAGCGGAGTGGACGCGGTGAAGTCCGTGGCGATGCCGATCACGCTCGCGGGATCAATGCCGGCAGCCCTCACGGCCTCGGGGACCGCAGTCCGCAGCACTTCGCGGTAGTCATTGGGGTCCTGGAGCGCCCACTCGGGGGGAAGCGCCGCGCCCGAGGAAGCGAGCGTCGTGTCCATGACGGCATGTTCGTAGTCGTGCACGGCGCTAGCAAGTTCGGCGCCGTCTGAGACCCGCACCACCACGGCCCTACCCGAAAGCGTGCCGAAGTCGACGCCAATCACATGTGCGCCAGAAGTATCCAGAGCCACGTCGTGACCTCCATGTCGTATCAAAAGCAAGTAATGAATGGCGGAGCCCTGCGCGAGGCGGGACGTCGTTGTCCTTGACGATCAGCGTGGTGAGGAGCACGAACCCAGAGGCTTCGTTTGCCGATCTGGGTGAAATGTTATCGTTAACACGGCACCCAACGCAACAGGAAGATTCCGTGCGGGGGTCCACAAAACGAGAGCCCTCAGGGCTCCGATGTGGCGTCGAGCGCGATGACCCCTGGCGCGAGGGCGGTGGGAGGCGGCGCCGGGCGTCCCTCGATTACGGCGAAGTCCGCGACGAACCGCCTCACTCGCTCAGTACGGACGAGCGTCGAGCTCTTCCTGGGTGATCGACGCAAACGTGTGCGACGGCACGACGATGAGTGAGTCCACGGTGGCGCCTCCCTCGATGGTGTTCACGACCTCAGCTGCGGTCGTGCCCAAGAGGGGGTTGAACTCAGAGACAAACGACAAGCGTCCTTCAAGAAGCGCCTGCAGGGCGGCCTTCGAACCACCAATCGTGGCGATCTTGACATCGACGCCAGGCGTGAGCCCCGCGTCGGTGACGGCCTGCGCGGCACCCAGGCCCATCTCATCGTCCTGCGCAACGATCAGCTGAACATCGTTGGCATTCGCCTCAAGCATGGCCGCTGTGACGGAAGTGGCGGCCTCGGCAGACGAGCCCCCCGGCTGCGCCCCAACCTTCACGAACTCGGGGTGATCGGCCATCACGGAGTCCCAGCCCGCGTTGCGCGCGGTGACGGTGTCGACACCCGAGGGTCCCTCGAGCACGTAGTACTTCGCGCCGTCGGGGAACGTCGAGAGGCCCCAGTTGGCCACGGCCTTGGCCGCCTCACCGTGACCCGCCGTGATGTGCGTGACGTAGAGGCTCGCGTCGTCTGGCTCGATGCCCCCGTCAATCAGAATGACCGGAATGTCGGCATCCTTCGCACGCCGCAACGCGCTTTCCCAGCCGGTAGCGTCTGGGGTCGAGAGCATAATCACGTCGACGCCGTCGTCGACCAATGCACCGAAGGCATCGATCTGCGACTTCTGGTCCGACGTGCCTCCGGGGGAATACTGCAGGTCAAAGCCCGCCGCCTTGGTGAAGGAGTTCCTGATGTCGGCGTCGTTGGCCACACTCCACGCGTCGTCGGCACCGTTGGACACATATCCCACCGTCACCATTTCCGTGATGACGGGTCCATTCGTGGCAGCGGTGTTGACCGCAGACGCGCCTTTGATCGCGGTCGAGCATCCCGCAAGGCCAAACAGGCTCACTCCGACGGCGACAACCGTCACGGCGTGAGCCATGTGCTTCGTGATGCTCATGCGTTCTCCTCTGCGAACTTCATGTCCCGATGCGGGCGTGCGGACGGATCAAGCCCCGCCGACGTGGACCCCCATGAACTTACAACGACAGGGGGCAAGAGGCACGTTCCCACACTCCGAACGGGACTCCTACACGGCGTGATGCGCGGCACGCTGGACGTCACGTGAGCGACCGGGGAACCTCTGACTCAAGATCCAACGCATCGTCGTCCCCCACGCTCGGCGGAAGAGAGGCCGTAATGATCGTTCCATCGGCACGGAGGGTGCCGTGGAACTTCTCGGGATCCGGGCTGCCCGCGATACGCGGACCCTGATCCATAAGCGGCACGACGACCTCGTCGCCTCGCGTCACGGTCACCAGTTCTCCGCGCACTTCAACGGTGAGCGCGTGACCCTCCTCGATGGCAAAGCTGATCGATTCGCGTCGCACTGTCACCCGCAGACGCGTCCCATGCTGAGCCAGGCGGAAGGTGAGTGAAGGGAAGGCATCGGGTAGGCGTGGATCAAAACGGAGCATCGCCCCGTGGTCCCGCAGCCCTCCGAACCCGAAGACGAGCGCGGACCACACGCCACCGGCCGACGCGACGTGCACGCCGTCCCCCGTATTGGAGTGAAGGTCGGCGAGGTCAACAAACACGGAATCCCAGAAGTACCTGAGTGCGAGCTCGTGATACCCCACCTCGGCGGCGATGATGGACTGGACCACGCCGGACAGGGTCGAGTCGCCCGTGGTGATCGGGTCGTAGTACTCGAAGTCGGCCAACTTCTCTTCGAGCGAGAAGTGCTCGCTTTGGAGGAAGAGCGCAAGAACCACGTCGGCCTGCTTCAGCACCTGGAAGCGGTAGATCACCAACGGGTGGAAGTGGAGCAGGAGCGGGCGCTTGTCGGAGGGAGTGTTCGGCAGGTCCCAGACCTCGCGCTCATTGAAGAGCGCATCTTGCGGGTGGATGCCGAGATTGTCGTCCCACAGAATGGCCATCGCCTCGGCGGCGCGTTCCCACTCGTCGACCTCCTCGGGCTTGAGGCCCAGGCGGGACACCATGCGCGCGTACTGATCGGGCCACGTATCCGCGAGTTTGCGCACCGACTCGGCGGCGCAACGCAGGTTGAAGCGCGCCATCACGTTGGTGTACAGGTTGTCGTTCACCACGGTCGTGTACTCGTCCGGCCCCGTGACGCCGTGGATGCGGAACGAGGGTTCCTTGCCCTTCATCTTGCGCCAGAAGCCCAGGTCCGCCCACATGCGCGCGGTTTCGACGAGGATGTCGATGCCCTCGCGCGCCAGGAACTCATCGTCCCCAGTGGCGCGCACGTATTTGTTGATCGCATACGAGATGTCGGCATCGATGTGATACTGCGCGGTGCCTGCCGCGTAATAGGCCGACGCTTCCTCACCATTGATCGTGCGCCAGGGGTAGAGCGCGCCGCGCTGGGCAAGCTCCGCCGCCCGCTGACGTGCCGCATCAAGGATCCGATAGCGGAAGCGAAGCGCATTGCGAGCGATCACGGGTGAGGTGTACGTGAAGAAGGGGACCACATATATCTCGGTATCCCAGAAGTAGTGCCCGCCGTACCCTGCCGCCGAAACACCCTTCGCGGAGATCCCGCTTCCATCCCCGCGGGCCGATGCCTGGGCGAGTTGGAACAGGTTCCACCGCACGGCCTGCTGCAAACCGTCGTTGCCTTCGATCACCACATCCGAGCGCGCCCAGAAGTCATCGAGCCACTCACGCTGCTCCTCGAATTGCCTGTCCGTGCCCTCTTCCCGCAAGCGATCCAGGGTGCGAGTGCATCGGTCCGCAAGCTCGCTCGGGGGGACCCTGCGCGACGTGTGGTAACTCACCGTCTTGGTCAGAGTCAACTTCTGTCCAGGCTTGAGTGTTCCGGTGAAGACGTGCTTCGCGTAGTCGTCCTCGACCTCGGTCTTGCGTTCGAAGTCGGCTTCGGACTCGATGGTGTGGTCCATGGCCACCGCGATGGTCATCCCGGAATTGGCGCACTGGTATCCGAGGATGAGTCGCCCGTCGTCATTCCGCTTCATGCGCGGCTCAAGCACTCTCGTGTCAATCGCCGCGGCCTTGCGGGGATCCGCAATCGCGGCCGTGTCGACCTTGGCGCGGTAGGTGTCGACCCCCGCTTCCCTGTTGAGCAACTGCGACGAGATCGCGACGGGCGCCTCCTTATCCAGGAGCGTCACCTCGAAGGTCATCAGCGCGACGTGCCTGTGGGTGAAGGACACCATGCGGCGCGACCGGACGCGCACCCTGTTCCCGGCTGGTGTGCGCCACAGGAGGTCGCGCGTCACGACACCGTCGCGCATGTCGAGCGTGCGGTTGTACTCGACCAGGTCCGCGAAAGAAAGGAGCAGCGGCTCGTCGTCAATGTAAAGCCGTATGACCTTGGAGTCGGGAACATTGACGATGGTCTGGCCCGTGCGCGCGAAGCCGTAGGCCTCCTCGGCGTGACGGATGGGCCACGTCTCGTGGAATGCATTGATGAAGGTGCCGTGCGCGTAGGCGTCCTGGCCCTCCTCGACGTTTCCCCTAAAGCCAAGGTAGCCATTGCCCACCGCGAACAACGTCTCGGTCGTCCCTGTGTCCTTCGCGTCGTACGCGGCCTCGGTCAGGCGCCACGGGTCTGCGGGAAAACGCAGTCGGTCGACGTATTCGGGAAGCGCCGTATCGCCTTGAGCGCGAAAAGCCGCCTTCACTTTTGCACCAGCTCCCCGAGGTCAGACACCACCACAGCGGCTCCGTGCCGAGCGAGTTCCTCGGCTCCGGCACCCCTGTCGACGCCGATCACCAGGCCAAAATTGCCTGCGGCGCCGGCCTGCACTCCCGAGATCGCATCCTCGACTACTACGGCGTCCCCCGCGTCGACCCCCAGAAGGTGCGCGGCGTACTCGTAGGTATCGGGAGAGGGCTTGCCCGGAAGGCCCCGCTGAAGGGCTACGTTTCCGTCCACCACCACCTCGAAGCGGTGAGCCAGGCCGGACACCTTGAGCACGTCGGCCGCATTGCGCGAGCTCGACACGACTGCCATGGGCACTCCCAGCGCCTCGAGGTGATCGATCAGCGCCACGGAACCGGCGAAGGGCTCCACACCGTCCTCCTCGAGCACCTGGTTGAAGGCATCGTTCTTCGCGTTGCCGAGCGCGCAGACCGTGCGGTCCCCTGCCGCGTCATCCGGCTGTCCCTCGGGCAACGAGATTCCTCGCGACGCGAGACACGCCCGCACCCCGTCGTAGCGGGGCTTGCCATCGATATAGGAGAAGTAGTCGTCGTCCGAATACACGGGCACGACACCGCGCGCCTCAAAGTATCCGGTGAACATGAGCCTCCAGGCAGCCATGTGCACGTCGGCCGTGGGTGTGAGGACTCCGTCCAGGTCGAACAGCGCAGCACCAAAGCCGCGCGTCGTTACCTGCGGAATCGTCCAGTCAAAGCGACCTGAAGACAATGGGGACTCCCTGAATGAGTTCGGTGGCGTCTAATGGGGAAGCCGGCTCGCGTGGCACGGGGGAACGTGAGAGCCGATCCAATTGATCGTAGTCGCGCCTCCCCCAGTGATGTCCACCCTGCGGCCCGTGGCGGACTGCGTTAGTCGGCCGTGTGGAAGCGCTGCTGGGCGTCGGCGAGGCTCTTTGACACGAGGTCCTCGACTGCATCGGCCGCAAGGGCAATCACGAGGTCAAGCTCCTTGCGCTCGGTCGCACTGAAGGCCTTGAGCACATAGTCGGCCGCGGCCTGCCTCCCTGGGGGCCTGCCCACGCCCACCCGGACGCGCACATAGTCGGGGGTGCCAAGCGCCTTCGAAATGTCCTTGAGCCCGTTGTGACCCGCCGAGCCTCCACCCTTCTTGAGGCGAATGGAGCCAAAGGGCACGTCGAGCTCGTCGTGAATCACCACGACCGCATCGGGCTCGACCGAGTAGTACTTGACGAGCGAGCTCACGGGTCCACCCGAAAGGTTCATATAGGAGAGCGGCTTGGCGAGCGCTGCGGACACTCCCGATGGTCCGGCGCCGCCAATACGAACGGTCGCCTCCGCCGCATGGGTCTTCTTATTGCGCGACAACGAGCCGTGGTGACGCCGGGCCAGCTCATCGACCACCATCTGGCCAACGTTGTGCCGCGTATCCGCGTACTCCGGCCCCGGATTGCCGAGACCCACGATGAGTACGGTCACGGTGTCCTCCTGGGTGGCGGCCTGTCTGGCTTGGAAAAGCGAACGCCCGGCCGCACGGAAGCGTGCGAGCCGGGCGAACACGTGAATCTTCTACTCCGAGTCGGCGGCTTCGGCCACGGCTGCGGTCGGGCTGACCTCTTCGCCATCGGCGGCAGCCTCGGCGCGGGTCTCGGTGACGAACACGACGATGAGCTTGGGGTCGGTCAAGAGCGACGAACCCTCCGGCAGAATGACCTCGCCCGCCATGACGTGCTGACCATCGGTCAGGCCCTCGATCGAGATCTCGAAACGCTCGGGCAGGTTGGTGGCCTCGGCCTCGACCGACACGGAGTTGTGCTCAAGCACCGCGACACAACCGGGGAACGCGTCACCGGTGAGGTGCAAGGGCACGTCGACCGTGATCTTCTCGCCCTTCTTCACGATGAGCAGGTCGACGTGGGCGATCGTGCGTCGCACGTAGTCCTTCTGGATGTCCTTCGCGATGGTGAGCTCAGGCTTACCGTCGATCATAATCGTGAGGAGCGCGTTCGAGTGCTTGAGCGCCATCGTCGCTTCGTGTCCGGGGAGGAACACGTGGAGGGGGTCCGAACCGTGCCCGTACAGCACTGCGGGGATCTTGCCGGCGACGCGTGCGCGGCGGGCGAAGCCCTTGCCGAACTCGGTGCGCATCTCGGCTTCGAGGGTCAAAAGGTCGGACATGGTTTCTCCTCATATACGTCAGATGGGGGCCCAAGCGAGGCAGGCCAATGGCCATCTGCCGCGTCGATCACGCTAACTCGATGGAGAGTCAGCCTCGCCGAGGAACCCGGACAGTCTACTGCTTCCGCGACTGCCTCGCGACCCGCCGAACGCGTTCGACCTAGGATCAAAACGCAGCGCTACACACCACCCAACTTTTCGGGCGCGGCTCTCGTCATCAGGGGTAGAAGCTCAATTGGGGGAAGCCACATGCCTGTTGCGTGGGAACCGATGTTCCACGAATTGCATGCGTCGCGTCGCGGCAGGCTTCTGGCGTTTGCGACCACCCTGGCGGGGCCAAGCGCCGCCGAGGACCTCGTTCAGGACGCGGTGGTTGCCACGTTCTCCCGCCATCGCGGGTTCACAAGCGTCGAGCAGGCCGAACACTATGTGCGGCGCGCGATTGCGTCGCGCTACGTGGACTCGATTCGCAAGTCGATTTCCGTTCGCACGTCCGAGCGCGGGGCCTCCCTCGCGGAGGCCGTGCCTGATGGGACCGACGTGGTCGCGAATCACGACGTCGTCACTCACGCGCTCGCGACGTTGCCGCCTCGGGTTCGCGCATGCGTGGCCCTGAGATACCTCGAGGACCTCTCGATCCGGGAGACGGCCGTGACCCTTGGCCTCAGCGAGGGCGCCGTCAAGCGCTACGTGTCGGACGGAATCGCTCAGCTCAACGCAGCCTTGGGAACCAGCGGCAGCCTCACGGACGACGAACGTGTCGCCCTCGCCCACACGAAGGGGTCCTCGCGATGAGCGATCTGGACGACGTTCTCAAGCGGCACGATTTCCTCCTTGCGGCATCGTTACGCGATGCCGACGAGTTCGATAAGCCCTCCGCAAGGGCTGCCGTGCGCCGCCGCCGCACGACCCGCACCGTCTTGACCGCCGCCGCGAGCGTCGCGGCGCTCGCAGCCGTGGGCGCCGGGGGCTGGCTTGCCTACGGGGCCTTTGACCGCGATGCGCTGCCTGCGGTCACGTCGAGCGCCACGCCAAGCCCCACCGCCAGCGCGAGCGCCTCGCCGAGCCCTACGGCGACCGAAGGAGATGCCGTCGCGGGACCGTGCCCCTCACGGGCCGCCACGATAACGTCGGAGGGGGCCGCCCTCGTGGCCGCGTCCCCCTCGACGGGCGAGAGCTGGTTGGACATGCCTGTCGCGATCGACACGCCCGCCGCTGCGGGCGAAAGTGGCTCCTATTCCGCGTGGGTTCAGTTGGGCACGAGGGGCGGCAACGACATCGTCGCCGGATTCGAGGGCGTGGTAGGGACGGAACTCTATGAGCTCTCGCCCGACGGGACCCTCACGTGGATCCAGAACCCGCAACCGGGTTTCAGTGACCCCCGCGCGAGCGATCCGTATTCCGTCGCTGCCCACAATGCCGAGCAGTGCTATGAGTCGCTCGCCTTGCCCACGTCAATCACGCTCGCGGACGACACGCAGGTGGAGGTGGCGTCACGATTCTGGTGGGGCAGAGACGTCGGGGGGATCGACCCCTCGGAGGGGACCGTCGTGGACACGTGGGGTAGGTCCCGCGTGATTCGCATGGACTCGTCGGACGCGGCCAGCTTTGCTCCCGGCCTCTATGAAGCCGGGTACTCCACTGGCCCGGTGTCAGCCGTCTCGTATTGGCTCATCACAGCACTTGGCACCCAGGCACAGATTGACTTCGACGCCCTGGCAGGAGCAGATGCGATCGTCCCTGGCGTGACGTTCACGGACTTCTTCGATCTGTCGTGTGAGACCACGCTGGGTGAGGAGATTCGCCTCACCGCAACCCAAGACTCGGACTGGAATGTCGCGGGAAGCGTTAAGGGGCGCGAGTTCGCCGTCGCAACGGCCACGAGCCCGTTCGCCCAGGAGCGGTATCAGGCGTACGCCGACCACGCGGACACTCAGGTGCAGTACGGCGGCGACGCACCCATGAGCTTTGACGAATGGCTCGCGCTACCTGGTCTCGTGGGAATGCGCTCCGACGAGGGCGGCTGGTGGGCGCAAATCAACCAGGATGTGTCACCCAGATACTGGTGCTAGGCGGCGGGATCGGACTTAGGTGCGACCCGGCTAGACGTTCCCGTTGAACAGGCTCGTGACCGATCCGTCGTCGAAGACCTCGCGCACCGCGCGAGCGATGAGCGGCGCGATCGACAGCACGGTGAGCTTGTCAAAACGCTTCTCGTCCGAGATGGGCAGCGTGTCCGTGACGATGACCTCGGAGATCTGTGAGTCACGCAGTCGCTCGACCGCTGGACCGGACAGCAGCCCGTGGGTCGAGGCGACGATGACATCCTTGGCGCCGTTCTCGAACAGAGCGTTCGCTGCCTGGACGATCGTGCCGCCCGTGTCGATCATGTCGTCGACCAGCACGCACGTGCGGCCCTCGACCTCACCCACGAGCTCGTGAACCTTGACCTGATTGGGTACAGACGGGTCGCGGCGCTTATGAATGATCGCCAGCGGCGCACCCATGTGGTCGGACCATTGGTCGGCGAGGCGCACGCGGCCCGCATCCGGAGACACGATCGTGAGGTTGCCTGGAGCGACCCTGCTGCGCACGTACTGGGCCAGCAACGGCATCGCCCACAGGTGGTCGACCGGGCCATCAAAGAAGCCCTGGATCTGCGACGTGTGGAGGTCGACCGACATGATGCGGTCGGCGCCCGCGGTCTTGAACAGGTCCGCCATGAGCCGGGCGGAGATGGGCTCGCGTCCCTTGTGCTTCTTATCCTGACGCGCATAGCCGTAGCAGGGCATGATCGCGGTGATGTTCTTGGCGGACGCGCGCTTGAGGGCGTCGACCATGATGAGCTGCTCCATGATGGCCTCGTTGATGGGCGCGGCGTGCGACTGCAGCACGAACGCATTCGCGCCGCGCACACTCTCACCAAAACGCACATACAGCTCGCCATTGGCGAACGTGTAGGCGGTCGTGGGGACGGCCTCGATACCAAGCTCCTGGGCGACCTGATCGGCCAGCTCTGGGTGAGCACGCCCGCTCACGAAGACCATCCTGCGCTCGCTCGTGTCTGAGATCATCGACATCATTGTTCACCCTCGCTCGCGCCGTCTTGCTCCAACGATATCGGGTCGGTCGGGTCGGCGTCGCCGACGGAACCTCCCGCAATGCGTGCCCGCGCCGCGGCATCGGCCGACTCGGTGCCTGGCCTGCGCGACTCGACCCAACCCTCGACGACCTGTTGCGGCGCATTGTTGCGCGACAACGCGCCGGACGGGACGTCCCTGCGGATCGTCGCGCCAGCACCGGTATACGCGCCGTCGCCAATCGTCACCGGTGCGATGAGCGAATTGTCCGAGCCGATGCGCACGTGGCTGCCCACGTTCGTGTGCCACTTGTGCACGCCGTCGTAGTTCACGAAGATCGTGGCCGCGCCAATATTCGAGTATTCGCCGATCGTCGCGTCACCCACGTAGCTCAGGTGAGGGACCTTGGAGTGATCGCCGATGGTCGCGTTCTTGGTTTCGACAAAAGCGCCGATCTTGCCCGACGCCCCCAGCACCGTTCCGGGCCTGAGGTACGAGAACGGGCCCACGGTGGCGCCTGGACCAACAACCGACTCGGAGCCGTGAGTGCGTATGACCGTGGCATTCGCGCCCACCGTCACGCTCGTGAGGGTCGTGTCGGGGCCAACGACCGCACCCGCCGCGATCGACGTCGCGCCGAACAACTGCGTTCCCGACAAGACGGTCGAATCCGGTTCGAGGGTCGCGGTGACGTCGATCCAGGTGGTGGCTGGGTCGACGATGCTCACTCCCTCGCGCATCCATCGATTGAGCACGCGGTCGCGAAGGTTGGCGCCTGCCGCGGCCAACTGCACGCGGTCATTGACTCCCTCGACTGCCTTCGCATCGGGCGCAAGGAAGACCCCCACGCCCTTGCCCGCGGTCCTCGCGATGGCAACGACGTCGGTGAGGTAGAGCTCGCCTTGAGAGTTGTCCGTGGTGAGCGACACGATTGCCTCGCGCAACGTGGCGGCATCGAAGACGTAGATTCCCGCATTGATCTCGTTGATCGCGAGTTGCTCGGAGGTCGCATCCCTCTGCTCGACGATCGCAGCAAGCGAACCGCCCGCGTCTCGGACGATGCGGCCGTAGCCGGCAGGGTTGCTCACCTTCGTGGTCATGACGGTCACGGCGCGAGCGCCCGCGGCGTGGTCGGCCAGCATGTCGGCAAGGAGGGCCGTGTCGACCAGCGGCACGTCTGCCGACGTGACGACGATGGGGCCCATGACCTGGCTCGACATCACCGCGTCGCGGTCATGGCCCTGCGCCGCGGCTTGCGCCATGGCCGTGTGATCGAGGGCGCTGAGCCCACACCACACCGCGCGGCCAGTGCCAGGAATGTCGTCCTGATCGGCGATGAGCGCCTCAGGCGCTGCCTCGCTCGCGTGGCCCGCCACAAGGTCACGCGCATGACGCACCACGACGACGAGCCGTTGGGGATCCAGGCCCTGGGCTGCGGAGATCGCGTGGTGCAGAAGCGACCGTCCGCCAATGCGGTGCATCACCTTGGGGGTTGCGGAACGCATTCGCGTCCCTTCACCCGCCGCCAGAATCATCACTGCGGCCGGTTGCGTCGCGCTCACTGCACTCCTTTGGCTGGATTCTGCCCCTGCGGGGCTTGCCTCAGGCAGTCTACCGGTGTGGGTTCCGCCCCCAGGATTCGAACCTAGACCGCAAGGCTCCAAAGGCCTGCATGCTGCCATTACACTAGGGCGGAAATGAGCCCCTCTGGGGCTCCGGCGCTTAATTCTGCCAGGAATCCGTGCACACTAGGACTGTGACAGACGAGGCAAAACGAATTCCACGGGCACGCATGACCGCGCGCCAACGCCGTGAGCAACTTATCGTAGTGGCCAAAGCGCTCTTTGCCGAAAAGGGCTTCGAAGGCACGTCGGTTGAAGAAATCGCGGCACGCGCCGATGTCTCCAAGCCGGTCGTCTACGAACACTTTGGCGGCAAGGAAGGCCTGTACGCCGTGATCGTGGACCGCGAGGTCGGCGCACTGCTCGGCGCCCTGTCGGGTTCATTGGCGAGCAAGGCTCATCCTCGACAGCTTGTCGAGCGTGCCGCACTGGCCCTGCTTGGCTACATCGAAGACTCGCCAGACGGTTTCCGGATCCTGGTGCGCGACTCTCCCGTGGCACAGGCGGGCGGCACGTTCTCGTCGCTCCTCGGCGATGTGTCCGCACAGGTCGAGGGCCTCCTCGGCGACCAGTTCTCTCGCCGCGGACTCGATCCCCTCGTTGCGCCGTTCTACGCCCAGATGCTGGTGGGGCAGGTCGCGCTCGCAGGTCAGCACTGGGCCGAGGTGCGTGAGCCCGCCAAGACCGTCGTCGCCGCGCACCTCGTGAACCTTGCCTGGAACGGGCTCAGCGGACTCGAGCGCGAGCCCGAAATGACTCGTACGGCCGAGTAACGGCCCCGATCAACTCGCCGCCCGTTCGTGGGCCTTTTGCCCTAGATTGTCTCTCAAGGGCGCGGCAGGTCGCCCTCCGACTGCGAGGAGAACACCCATGCTCAAGGGCTTCAAAGAGTTCATCATGCGCGGCAACGTCGTCGATTTAGCCGTGGCGCTCGTCATCGGCTTGGCGTTCGCTCCCATCATCACCAGCATCGTCGAGGGCGTGCTCACGCCGTTCATCGCCAAGGTCTTCGGCCAGACCAACCTCGACGAGGTAGGCAACGTGTGGCTCAGTGGCGAGAAGTGGCTGCTCTTTGGCCCTGTGCTCACCGCGATCTTCAACTTTGTGGCAGTGGCCGCCGCGATCTACTTCCTGATCGTGGTGCCCATGAACAGGTTCAAGAAGCCCGCGGTCGAGGAGGAAGCCGGCCCCACCGAGATCCAACTGCTCGCTGAGATCCGCGACTCGCTCAAGAAGTAGCGGCGCAACCGGGGGTGTTAGCCCTCGAGGACCACGGTCCCCATCGCGGGGCCGCTGGCGGTCAGGACGACGTCGGCGGCTCCCGCGGCGTGGACGTGGGCAGCGATGGCCAGGGCGTGCTGCTTGCTTGCCGCGAGGCCCGCGATCGTGGGCCCCGAGCCCGACACGATGACGCCCAACGCGTCGGCCTCCTCCATCGCCTCCATGACGCCGTGGAGGCGTGGCGCAAGCGACAGCGCCGCATCCTGAAGATCGTTCGACACGGCACGACCCAGCCGAACTGGGTCTCCCGCCATCAGCGCCGCCATGACCTCCGCGTCCACCCGGGGGACCTCGACGTGGCGCTTGCCGCGTTCGACCTGCTCGTCAAAGCGAGCAAAGACACTCGGCGTTGACAAGCCCTCGCGCTGAATCGCGAAAACCCATTCAAACTGGCCGTGCGACATGGCAGGGAACAACTCGTCTCCCCTGCCCATGCCCACCGCGGTGTGACCCGTGAGCGCGAAAGGCACGTCGGCCCCCAGCGTCGCGGCGAGGCGCATGAGGTCTGCGCGCGATGCCCCGCAATCCCACGCCTCGGCGCAGGCCACGAGAGCCGCGGCAGCGTCGGCGCTTCCGCCTGCCATTCCGCCTGCGACCGGCACTCCCTTGAGGATGCTCAGGTCGATCCCATCGGTGATGCCGAATTCGTTCCTTACAGCCTCGGCCGCGCGCCACGCGAGATTGGTGTGGTCGCGGGGCACGCTCGCGACATCGCCGTCAAAGCCAGGCGCCGCCGCAACGCTCAAAGAGATAAGGCCGTCGTCACGCACCTCGGCCGTCACGGTCTCGTAGAGATCCACCGCCTGAAACACCGTCGCGAGGGGGTGATATCCGTTCGCGCCACGAGGCCCCACCGAGAGCTGCAAGTTGACCTTGCCTGAGGCGCGCGCGCGCACGCTGCGCCGCCCCGCGCCGCCGAAGTTGAACTCAGCGGTCATCGCACCGCCTTGACACCAGGTAGCTCCTCCGCGATGCGCGCAAAAGCCTCGATCCCCAGCTGCTCACCGCGCGTGAGCGGCTCGATACCCGCGGCACGCAGCGCGGCCTCGGCGATCGTCGCGGACCCTGCAACACCCGAAAGGGCACCACGCAGCGCCTTGCGACGTTGCGAAAATGCCGCGTCGATCACAGCGAAGACCCTGTCGCGCGGGGCAGACGTGAGCGGCTCCGCGCGCCTCGTCATCAAGACGAGCGCGGAGTTCACGCGCGGCACGGGCCAAAATACCGACCGGCCGACGTCACCCGCCCGCCGAACCTCGCAGTACCAGGCGGCCTTCGCACTGGGGATGCCATAGGTCCGCGAGCCAGGAGGCGCCGCAAGGCGATCAGCTACCTCCGATTGGACCATGACCAGCACCTTGGTAAGCGTCGGGAACGACTCGAGGAAGTGAAGGATCACAGGAACCGACACGTTGTACGGCAGGTTCGCTACGAGGAGTGTTGGTTCAGTGGCCCCGTCGCCAAGGCTCCGCACGCGTAGCGCGTCGTCCTGGATCACCGTGAGATCCTCGGCCCTGTCGGGCGCGCGTTGGGCGACCGTCGCTGGCAGCGCGCCGGCAAGCACCGGGTCAATTTCGATCGCGGTCACGTGCGCTCCGGCCTCGAGCAAGGCCAATGTCAGCGATCCCAGCCCCGGCCCCACCTCGACCACATGGTCACCGGGCGTGACGCCAGCGATCCGCACGATGCGCCGCACGGTTCCGGGGTCGACCACAAAGTTCTGGCCCCACTTCTTCGTGGGAGAGGCGCCGAGCGACTCGGCAAGGTTGCGGACGTCAGTTGGTCCGAGGAGATCGGCCACCGCGGCCTAATACCAATTCTTGGCGGTGAAGTGACCCCATGCGCCGCATGGAGTGGCGTAGCGGCCGCTGATGTAGGCGAGCCCCCACTTAATTTGCGTGGCGGGGTTCGTCTCCCAGTCGGCGCCGTAGGCCGCCATCTTGCTCCCTGGGAGCGCCTGAGGGATTCCGAACGCGCCGCTAGATTGGTTGCCGGCCGTATGCGACCAACCGGACTCGCGGGCCCACAGGTTGTCGAGACAAGACCATTCGTCGCCGGACCAGCCGTAGAGGCTCAGTGCGAGCGACTGGCCCAACTCCCGATTCGAGCCCTTCTGAACAGCGGTCGCGGCCGGAATCGTGAGGGCACCCACCGCAATGATTTCGTCGGTCGGCTCAGACACCAGGACCGAGATGCCCGGCATGCGGTCGACTTCGACCCCATTGACGGTGGTGACCATATAACTCACGAGCTCGACCCCAGGGGCTCCGGCCTGAACCACACGGCGAGTCCCCACCTTGGCGCTCGTATCGGCCTGTTCGACGGTGCCATTCGCAATCGCGTTCTCGGAGGTGACCATCAGCACCGTCACATCGTCAACACCTGCGGCTATGGGGCTCACGGCCACGACCTCTGCGGAACGCTCTGGCCTCCAACGGTCCGCGATCTCGGTGGCCCCAGCCGACGCGAAACTGCCTACCGCAATGGCCACCACCGCGAGTGAACCGCCGAGTTGTCGGTACGTGCGCAGGCGCGCGCGAACTTTCAGGCGCCGCTCTCGGCGGCCGCCTGGCGCGGGTGGCAAGGTCCTATAGGTCATGCAATCCTTCGGGTAGACCGAACACGGCGAATACCTCTTTCTCCCACATCGGCGCGTCGACACGCAAACCAAGGAGAATTACGGACAATGCAGGCCTCGCCGCCCTAATGCTAGCCTCAGTGGCGAGGACGCGTAGTCACCGAGGACCGCTGGGGGAAAAAGATGGCCGATTCACCACAGATTTCGCACGAGCAAGCCGTAGCCGCCGTGTACAACCCCTCGACGCCGCCCGAATGGCTCGCGCACATCGCCACTCACTATTACGACCTCCATCCGGCCGTCCGTCAACATCCGCAAGCGTATGACTCTCTGCGCGAATGGATGGGTGCGGTTGCCCCAGTCGCCGCGCCACAGGTTTTTCATCCGGACCCCGTGTCTCCCGCGGCCCAGCAGTCCGTCTTTCAGCCGGGCCCCGTCGATTCCATTGCCCAGCAGCCTGTCTTTCAGCCAGGTTATGCGTCTCCGATGGCCCAACCCGTGATGTCTCGGCCGATCCAGGCCTCCCCCGTAGCCTCGTACGAGGCGATGACCCCCCCACGCCGCCCAAGCGGCAAACGCGTCGCACTTATCGCGGGGCTGACCGTGGTGGCTCTCGCGATGGCGGGAACCGGCGCCATCGCGGCATATCAGAAGTTTCTCGGCCCCGACGGCGGCGTGGCGGACTCTGCGCAGGCCCTCCCCGCGACCACGTTTGCGATGGTCGAACTCTCGATCGAGCCAAGCACTCAACAGAAGCTTGCTCTCGGAAAGATGTGGGGCAATCTCGACGGCCTGACCACCCTGATGGAGGAATCCGAGGAAGACGCCAAGCTCGTCGGAGACACTGGAACCGAACTCCGTCCCTACGTGTGGAACGCGCTGATTGAAGAGATCGGCGTCGACACGAGCCTGAAGTACGACAAGGACGTCGCCCCGTGGCTAGGTGGTCGCATCGCCATAGGCGTCGTTGGCAGCGCGAAAACGGTCGAGGAATCGCTCGTCATCGCGATCGAGTGCAAGGACGAGAAGCGCGGGCTCGCGGCCGTCAACCAGTTGATTGCCGACATTGACGACGCCGCAATACAGGGCCTCCACGTCGAGGCTCGCAATGGTTTTGTCGTCATCACGTCGGCCTCTCTCGACCTGGACGCCGCGTACGAGTACGGAGTACTGGCCGATCAGGAGGACTTCTCCAGTGTTATTGATGAACTCGGTTCGCGCGGCCTCGCGAGTTACTGGATGAACAACTACGGCGCGGCCCATGCGATTTCCAGGTGGATGGGCGACCTTATGAGCCAGGACGACGCCGCGACTGCGCTCGCCAAGATCGACAAGAACGCGGCTCAAGCCTCCGTGCTCAGGGCCCTCGACAACGGCCTGGAAATTCAGACCAGGGCCACCGCAGATGGCGCGGCGCCCACAGCCTCGGACGCCGCGGGCGCTGGCGCCCAGCTTGGGTCCCTCCCTGACACCACCGCGATGGCCATGTCCGTTCAGAATGTGGGCGACATCGTTGACACGGCCCTTTCGACCGATGTCCTCTATGGCGGCCTGAGCCAATCCGTGGCGGGCATGCTGCTCCCTTACGCAGGCATGTTCGGCTCAGGCATCGACTCGTCACCGTCGTATGTCGAAGAGGCGCGCGCCTCGGCTGAAGACGCGCTCGGCCTCTCAATCCCCGACGGGATCAACGAGGTGTTTGGCGGGGGCCTCATCCTCGCAGTAGACCAGGACCTGAACTGTAATTTCAGCTTCGACGGTTCAGACCCCGGCAGCTGCGACAACCCCAACATCGCCGCGCTCGTGGCCACCGATGACGCCTCCAGAGTGGTGAGCACCGTCGAGGGCTGGGGAGATGGCGAGGTCAAGGGCCTCCTCAACGACGCGGGAATCGAGTCGACCGTCTCGGACGACGGAAGCCTCGTCTCGTGGGGAACGGGCTCGTACGCTCGGGGCCTGGTCGACTCGCGAACGGCTGCGCTTTCCTCGCTTCCGGCTTTCGCCTCCGCGCTTCCCGACAGGGACAAGGCCACCGCGGCCATGTATGTGTCGATCCCAGGGGTGGTCAAGATCGCGGAGGACATGGAAGGCGAATTGGATCGCGACGGCAAGCTCGTGTTTGACGACTTCGCGGCCGTCGGTCTCACCAGTTACACGGATCCGAGCGGCGTGACGACGTCGAGGATGCGCATCATCCTCTCCGACTAAGAGGGCTCCCGCGAGGGGCTGTGGACCGCTACCAGGGGCCGTAGAGGCCCTCGCACGTGCGGTCAATCGCTTCGCATGCGGCCGCAAGATCGACGCCAAGCACGTTGGCGACCACGCGAACGGTCGCGGCGACCTGAGCGGGCGAGTTCACGTCTCCCCTGTGGGGGTGGGGTGTGAGAAAGGGAGAATCGGTCTCGACGAGCACGCGCTCAAGCGGGGTGACCGCAAGCGCCGCGCGCAGTTCGCCCGCGTTCTTGAAGGTCACGTTGCCCGCATAGCTCAGGTAGTAGCCGCGCTCAACGCAGAGGCGTGCCATCGAGGCATCGCCCGAAAAGCAGTGGAAGACGGTGCGCCGCGGCGCGCCATCCCTCTCGAGCACCTCAAGGACGTCCGCATGCGCGTCCCTGTCGTGAATCTGGAGCACGAGGTCTAGCTCTTTGGCCAGGGCGATGTGGTCCCTGAACGAGCGAATCTGCGCCTCTCGGCCCTCGGGGCCCGTGTGGTGGTAGTCGAGCCCCGTCTCGCCGATCACCCGAATGCGGGGAAGGCGCGCCAAGCGCGCGATCTCGGCGAAGGCCTCGTCGTAGTCCATTCCCGACGCATGGGTGCCGCCCGCATGAAGCGGCGCCTCGTTGGGGTGAAGCGCAACACCGCCAACGAGGCGAGGCTCGCGCGCCACAGCGTCGGCCGTCCACCTCGCCGAATCGATTTCGCACCCGATCTGGACCGCCCGCGTGACTCCCACCGCAGTGGCCTCATCGAGGCGCTCGGTCAGGGTGCGCTCGGGTGCCCCGTCATAGCGAAACTCGAGGTGGCAGTGGTTGTCGACGAGTGGCCCTGGGAGCGCCTCAGGGGGCGCCGCCCACGTGGCGGTCACGAGGCGGCCGATCTCACGACTCGGAGCGCATCCGCTCAAGTTCCTGCTCGACGATGTCGTCGTCAAGCTTGGTGAAGATCGGTACTGGGGGCGGAACGGGAGTTCCCGCGACGAGGTCGAGCCTCTTCCATGTGCCGTGCTGTGCCGAGTAGTCGCCCTCGATGATCGGGTACTCCCTGCCAGGCCGGTCAAGGTCCTCGACCTCGCTGATATGCGGCATCGGCGAGAAGACGCCGGTCCCTCCGAGCGCCTCGTGCACCTTCTGCGCGCTGTGGGGCAGGAACGGCGCCATCAGCGTGTTCGCGTCGGACACGAGCTGCGCGGCGACACCGAGTACGGTCTGCATGCGCTCTGGGTCGGTGGTCTTGAGCTTCCACGGAGCAGTGTCCGCGAGGTACTTGTTGGCATCGCCGATGACCTGCATCGCCTCGCCTATCGCTTGGCGCTGCCTTTGAATGCCGATGAGCCTGCCGACCTCGTCAAACCCGGCTTGGGAGGCAGCGAGCGCGGCTCTGTCGATGTCCTGCAGATTGTCGAGCGCCGGCAACGAGCCCACGTTCTTGTGCAGCAGCGAGGCCGTGCGGTTGACGAGGTTTCCCCAGCCCGCGACCAGTTCGTCGTTCGTGCGGCGCTTGAACTCCGCCCACGTGAAGTCCGCGTCGGACGTCTCGGGTCCGGCCGTGGCGATGAAGTAGCGCAAGGCATCGGGCTGATACCTGGCCATCATGTCGCGCACGTAGATGACGTGGCCGCGGGACGACGAGAACTTGTTCGATTCCATCGTCAGGAACTCGCTCGACACCACCTCGGTGGGGAGATTGAGTTCGCCAAACGAGCCGACGTGGCCTCCGTGCGCTCCCTTGCCGTTGGCCGCGAGCAACTCAGCTGGCCAAATCTGGGAGTGGAACGTGATGTTGTCCTTGCCCATGAAGTAGTACGACAGCGCGGCGGGGTCGTTCCACCACAGGCGCCACATTTCGGGGTCGCCCTGGCGTCGCGCCCACTCGATCGAGGCGCTGAGATAGCCGATCACGGCGTCGAACCACACGTAGAGGCGCTTGGAGGGGTTGTCCTCCCAGCCCATGAGCGGCACGGGGATTCCCCAGTCGATGTCGCGTGTCATCGCACGCGGACGCACATCCTTGAGCAGGTTGAGCGAGAAGTTGAGGACGTTCGGTCGCCAGCCGTCGCGGGCTCCGAGCCACTCCGCGAGCGCGTCCGCGAGTGCTGGAAGATCGAGGAAGAAGTGCTCTGTCTCGATGAACTTGGGCGTCTCGCCGTTGATCTTGGAGACGGGGTTAATGAGGTCAATGGGGTCGAGCTGGTTGCCGCAGTTGTCGCATTGGTCGCCGCGCGCGCCGTCGTAGTTGCAAAGGGGACACGTGCCCTCGATGTAGCGGTCGGGAAGCGTGCGGCCGGTCGACGGCGAGACGGCGCCGCGGGTGGTCTTGGCGATCATGTAGCCGTTGGTATGCACCGTCCGAAAGAGCTCCTGCGCGACCGCGTGGTGGTTCGCGGTTGTGGTGCGGGTGAACAGGTCGTAGGTCAGGCCCAACTGCGTGAGGTCCTCGACGATGACCCTGTTGTAGCGGTCGGCGAGTTCTTGGGGGCTGACGCCTTCGCGCTCCGCCTGCACCAGGATCGGCGTGCCGTGCTCATCGGTGCCGGACACCATGAGCACGTCGTGGCCCGCCATGCGCATGTACCTGCTGAAGACATCGGATGGCACACCAAAACCCGCCACGTGGCCGATGTGGCGGGGGCCATTGGCATACGGCCAGGCGACGGCAGAGAGGATGCGTGACATGGTCTTCATCCTAGCGAGCGCGTCGGAGCCCTTAGTGAAGTGGCGTTGCCGTACGAGCAGCGACGACGGCGGCGTAGAGGTCTCGTTGCGGCACGCCGAAGGTTGCCGCGAGATCAGCGACGACGTCCTTGGCGCGCTCGCCCGTCGCGACCCTTCGCAGCGCCTCTTCGACCATGGATGCGACCGATGGTGCCTCCCGCGGCCGCCCAGCGACCACGACCACAATCTCGCCGCGCACCTCAGAGGCCGATGCCCACGCCGCGAGGTCGCCAAGCGGCCCCCTGCGCGTCTCCTCGAATTTCTTGGTGATCTCGCGTGACACCGAGGCACGCCGGTCGCTTCCCAGCGCGGTCGCCATCGACGCAAGCGTCGCGGCCAACCGGTGGGGCGCCTCGAAGAAGATGAGCGTGCGTTCCTCGAGCACGAGTCCGGCAAGGGCAGCGGAACGCTCGCCCTCCTTGCGCGGCAGGAAGCCTTCGAACGCGAATCGATCCGTGGGCAGCCCCGAGAGCGCGAGAGCCGCAAGAGGCGCCGAGGGCCCAGGAAGCACCGAGAGCCCAACGCCCGCTTCGATCGCTGCCGTCACCAAGCGGTAACCCGGGTCGGAGACCAGGGGCATGCCGGCATCGGACACCACCAGAATCGCCTCGCCCGCAAGCGCCCTTTCGATGAGCCAGGCGCCGGTGCGCGCCTCATTGTGATCGTGGAGGGCAACGAGTTCGCCGGCGATCTTGATGCCCGCGCGCCCCGCAAGCTCTCTCGTGACTCGCGTGTCCTCCGCCGCCACCACGTCGGCGGACGCGAGGGCCTCCCATAGGCGCGCGGAGCCATCCCCCACGTTCCCGATGGGTGTGGCCGCCAACACGATTCGCCCAGTCATGTCCCAAGGGTGACACACGGCGCGACGCCGTCACTGACGCACCGGGTGTGAGGGCTTAGGCTCTCTTTGTGATCATGACCCTCTGGCGCTGGCGCGCCACCGTCATGGCAGCCTCGGTGACCGCCCTCGCGGCGTTGTTGCGGTTCGCCGGCCTTGGCCATCCGCGGGCCCTCGTCTTCGACGAGGTGTACTACGCACGCGGCGCCTACTCACTCCTGAAACTCGGCTACGAGGGCGACTGGGGCGACGACGACGGCCACTTCGCTCAAGGCGACTTCTCGGATCTCACGGAAGAGGGCGATTACATCGTCCATCCGATGGTGGGCAAGCTCCTCATCGCCGCCGGAATGAAGGCCGGCGGAAACGGACCCTTCGGCTATCGCCTCGCGGGAGCCGTCGTGGGCACGGTGACCGTGCTCATCGTCGCGCTGCTCGTGAGGCGCATCCTCAAGTCGACGCTCTGGGGCGGCGTCGCAGGCCTCCTACTCGCGGTCGACGGCGAGCACATCGTGCTCTCACGCACCGCGATCCTCGACATCTTCCTCACGTTCTTTGTGGTGGCTGGTTTCGCACTGCTCTGGCTCGACCGATGGCGGGCGCAACGGATCTACGCGGCCCACCCTCCCGACGTCACGGGGAGTTTTGGCCCGCGCGTGGGAATCCGCTGGTGGCGGCTCGCGGCGATTGTTGCGTTCGGGCTCGCGTCCGGAGTGAAGTGGTCGGGGGCGACCTTCGCTGCGGCGTTCCTCGTGCTCTTCGTGATTCTCGACGCGGCAGACAGGCGCGCCGCGGGCTATGCGAAGTGGCTTCCTGGCGCGGCCCTCCGGTCCGCACTGCCTGGCGCCCTCGCCACCGTGGTGATCATGCCCGCCACGTACGTCGCACAGTGGGCCAACTGGTTCGCCACGGACGGCTCATACAGTCGCGACTGGGCACAGAAACACCCCGGTGAGGGCGTGACGTGGCTCCCCGATGCGCTGCGATCCCTGTGGCATTACCACGTGAGCATGTACAACTACCACAAGGACCTGGAGAGCCCCCATCCATGGGAGTCGCATCCCGCCGGGTGGATCATCCAGTTCCGCCCCACCGCGTTCTTCTTTGAGCGCACTGACATGTCGCAGTGTTCCGGCGGCAACTGTGTCGAGCAGATCACCTCGGTAGGAAACCCGCTGATCTGGTGGGCAGGGCTCGCGGCGTTGTGTTTTGCCATCTGGCGGCTGGTGGTCAAGAACGACAGCATCGGCATGATCGTGGGTGCAGGGGTACTCATCGGCTGGCTCCCATGGGAGCAGTATGCGCATCGGACGATCTTCACGTTTTACTCGGTGGCGATGGCACCCTTCGTGGTGATGACGCTCGCGTGGGCACTTGAGCGCTTTGCGAGACCCGACCACCTCGAGGGCCGCTATTCGCGCAGACGCGGGCTCGCGGTCGGCTGGTTCCTCGTCGCGGTCCTCTCGGTCGCCGCATTCTTCTATCCCGTGTGGACCGCGCAAACGATTCCATCGTGGTACCAGCTGATCCATGGCTGGCTGCCCACTTGGTAGGTGTCGTGTCCCTCTCGGAGGCGCAGCCCCACCCAACGAAAGACCTCTCAGAATCGTTCTTAGAGCATGGAAACTCTGAGTGCCTTCACCGCCGAAAGCCCCTCCCGCCCATGGAATGCCTTGGGAAGCAAGGCGCTCGGCGTTGCCCTCGTGGCGGTTCTGGGCGCCACCGCGGGTTTCGTGCTCGCACGGATTTTGTGGGCGTAGCGCGCCCCGGGGTGTAGCACGTCAGCCGGTCGCAAGCGGCGTTGTCCTTAGCGCAGCCCCGCGTCCACCAGGTGTGACAGCACGATCGAGCTGCGTGTCTTATCCACCTGCGCAGCGTCGCGGATCTTCTCAAGCGCGACCTCGAGATCCGGCATCGTCGCCGCGCGAATCCGCACTATCGCGTCGGCCTGTCCAGTGACGGTGCTCGCCTCCACGACGTTGGGGATGGCTCCCAGGATGCGCGTGAGTTCATGCGGGGCAACCGTTCCCCTGCAGAACAGTTCGACATAGGACTCGATCAGCTGCCCGTCGAGGTCGGGGTCCAACCTGACGCCGAAGCCCCGAATCACGTGGATCTCCACGAGCCTGTCGACGCGTCTTTTGACGGCGGATGCCGACAGACCCACCCGCGCGCCGAGGTCGGCAAAGCTGACCCTTCCATCGACGCGCAGTTCATCAATGATGCGGTGATCAAGGTCATCAATTGCCATATCGCCCTCCGTAGACGCTCGATTCTCTCACGACACTCTGGATACACGCACGTTTTCGACACCAAAGGCGGGGTTCGTGCACGACTTCTTTGCGATGCTTAGGCCCTAGGAGGTCCCCCATATGACCGTTACCGTACCGATCGAGCGCGCCACCCGCGTGGCCACCCCGCTCACAGTGCTGATGTGCCGCCCGTCCCACTTCACGGTGTCCTACCGGATCAACCCGTGGATGAATCCCGAGGCTCCCACCGACACCGCGAGAGCCGTCGCCCAATGGGAAACTCTCCGCGAGGCGTTCGATCAGTGCGATTTCGAAGTCCACGAAATTGAGCCGATTGAGGGCCTCCCCGATATGGTCTTCGCCGCGAACGGCGGACTGGTGATCGACGGCCTCGCGTATTCGGCAAGCTTCCACTATCCCCAGCGCCAACCCGAGGGGCCCGCCTACGCGTCGTGGTTCGAAGGCGCCGGATACACGGTGCACCGCTCGACCGTCGTGAACGAGGGCGAGGGCGACTTTCTCGCGATCGGCGACGTCATTCTGGCGGGATACGGATTCCGCACCGACCCCGCAAGCCACGAGGAGGCCTCCCGCGTCTTTGGCCGCGAAGTGGTCCCGCTGCGCCTCGTGCGCCCCGACTTTTATCACCTCGACACAGCGCTTGCCATTCTCGACGACCGCGCAGGCCACGAACACGTCGCCTACCTGGCAGCCGCGTTCGACGCCGACAGCCTCGCGGAACTCCGCCGACGCTTCCCTGACGCGATCGAGGTCGCTGAAGAGGATGCCGCGGTGTTCGGTCTCAACGCCGTGTCCGACGGCCTTCACGTCATCACCGCCTCACGAGCCGTGGGCTTCCACGCTCAATTGCGCGCTCATGGCTACGAACCCATCGGCGTCGACCTCTCGGAGCTGCTGCTCGGCGGCGGCGGCGTCAAATGCTGCACGCTCGCGCTGCGCGGGCAGAAGGAGGAGCTCTAATGGTCGTCTGTGTTGACACCCCCCGCATGCGCGAGTGGATCGGCGAACGCGGAATTGAGCCGATCATCGTCGACCTTGTCGAACACATGGAGGCCGCGTTCACACGCTGGCTCGACTTTGAGAGGGCGCCGCGCATTCCGTCGCACTCTGAGTTCGGCGTCATCGAACTCATGCCCACCTCGGATGGAACGCATTACGCGTTCAAATACGTCAACGGTCACCCCGCGAATCCCGCGAGCGGCCTACAGACCGTCACGGGCTTCGGGATCCTCGCCGATGTGACCACCGGCTACCCGCTCATGATCGCCGAGATGAACCTGCTCACGGCCCTGCGGACCGCCGCCACGTCAGCGATGGCCGCAAAGCGCCTCGCGCGCCGTGACTCGCGCGTGCTTGCGCTCATCGGCACCGGCAGCCAATCTGAGTTCCAGGCGCTTGGAATGCGCGCCGTCGTAGGGATCACCCACGTTCGTATCTGGGACACAGACCCCGCGGCGATGGACAAGTTTGAGCGAAACATGACGGGACTCGGCCTCGACGTGTACCGAGCCTCGAGCGCGGCCGACGCCTGTGCGGGCGCGGATATTGTCACCACGTGTACCGCCGACAAGACCAACGCCATCGTGCTCACTGACGACATGGTGACCGCGGGCATGCACCTCAACGCGATCGGCGGAGACTGTCCAGGGAAGACGGAACTTGCGCCCGAAATCGCACAACGCGCGCGCATCTTTGTCGAGCATGAGGAACAGACCCGCATCGAGGGCGAAATCCAGCTGTTGCCCGCGAACCACCCCGTCGAGCCACTGTGGCGCGTCATCGCGGGTCTCGCTCCAGGGCGCCTCATGGAGGTAGAGCTCACGCTCTTCGACTCGGTGGGGTTCGCGATCGAGGACTTCGTGGCACTCAAGTACCTCAGCGAGCAGGTGCAGGGAACTCGCTTCGCGGGGGAACTCGACCTCGTCACGTCGCCAGAGGACCCCAAGGACCTCTTCTCGCTCGTGGCCGCGCCCTCTCTTGCGGAGGCGCGCTTCTAGCGCGCTCGCGCACGACGGCCGCGCGGCCGAGTTCAGGCGGTGCCGTACATCAGGTGGTGCGGTGAACCGTCTGTGCCGAGGTCTGGTCGCGCGGCATCATGAGCACCTGATCGATGTTCACATGCGAGGGGCGCGACGCGATCCAGGCCACGGTGTCTGCGATGTCCTCGGCGGTCAAGGGCGTCATCCCTGCATAGAGCGCGTCGGCGCGCCCCTGGTCCCCGTCAAAACGCACCACGGAGAATTCGGTCTCCACCAGGCCCGGATCGATCTCGCTCACCCGCACGGGTTGGCCGAGTAGCTCGATCCGCAACACCCGCATCATCGCGGCCACGGCATGCTTGGCTGCGTTGTAGCCACCGCCACCGCGATACGCCTCTCGCCCAGCAATCGACCCGATCGTGATGACCTGCCCGTCGCCAGATGCGATGAGTTTGGGCAACAGCGCGCGCGTCACCCTCAGCGTGCTCATGACGTTCATCTCAAACATTCGCAACCACTGGGCGTCGTCGGCTTCGGCAATCGAGGTCACTCCGAGCGCACCCCCCGCGCTGTTGACCAGAAGGTCGCATGATTCGACTTCGGCGCAGAACGCATCAACCGACGCGGCGTCGGTCACGTCGAGAAAGCGGGCCTCGCCTCCGATCTCGGCCGCAAGCGCCTCGAGTCGGTCGAGGCGGCGTGCACCCACCACGACGCGCCAGCCTTGAGCGGCGAGAGCCCGCGCGGCGGCGGCACCAATTCCACTCGACGCTCCGGTCACCACTGCAGTACGTGTGCTCACAGTATTCCTCCCGCGCGGCCCTGGCTTGGGGCCGCGTGCCCATCGTCCCACCGTCGCCACGCGAAGCGTTCCACGGGGGCGGGCCACCGTGCGCCAACTGGCCCCATGCGGGCGTCTACTCGGGACCTGAGGCCACGATGTCGCGCACGAGAGCTGCGAGCGCATCGGGCGCAATGCCCAGCGCGGAGGCCTTGGCGCCCAGGTGGCGGATATCGGCAATGAGGTCAGTGAGCGCACCCGCAGCGGGCGTCACAACCGCGCCCCGTCCGCGCCTCATGTCGACAAGGCCCTCGTCGCGCAGCGCCTGATAGGCCCTTAAGACGGTGTGAAGGTTCACGCCCAAGGACGCAGAAACGTCGCGTGCGGACGGCAGCTTGTCACCCGGGTTCAGCTGGCCCGCCGCCATGTCGGTACGTATCGAGGCGGCAACCTGCTCAAAGATCGGCACGGCGCTCGAAACGTCCAGTCGAATCAACATCGTGCGGCCCTGCTTGTCACGGCGACACGGGTGGCGATGATGCCGCCCCCCGCGCTAGCGCCGTCAGCAATGCCGCCGCAGTCGACGCATCGTCAACGGTGATGATCAGACGCTTGCCATTGCGGCGCGTGACCTGAAGCGAGGGCCCATTGCGCAGGATGACCCCCAGCGCACCTGGACGTTGCCTGACGCCCCATCCGCCAAATTCAGCGAAGCCGTTGACGTGGGCCACGCCCGCGTCGGCCATATCTTCGAGTGCCACGCCCAGCCGCGGCAGACCAAGCGCGGAGACGGCACTCAGTCCGTCTTCATCGACCCGGACATGGAAGGTGGTGGTCGCGGAAAAGGCGAGAAGGAGGAATGCGGAAGTCCCCAGAAGCACCCACGCCGCGGTGGCCTCCCCCACTTGCCAGAAGACGAGCGATCCCCCTGCCAATGCGATCACGACGGCGGCCATCAGGATGGCGATGGGACGCCTTGTGGTTGCGGTGCGCATCCACACGGCGCGCTCGCCCTCGCGGAGCTCAAGGGTCGCCCCGTGCTGCAGCCCGTCGACCACAGCGTGCTGGTGCGGCTGGAAGAACCACGCGGCCACACCCACCGTGACGGCCGCACCAAAGCTCGCGACCAACGCAGGGAAGACCGTAGGCCCACCATGAGCATCGGCCAGGCCGCGCTGCATCGCGACCGACCACAGAGTGAGCACCGCGGAAAGGACCCCGACCCCCGCGGCGAGGGACCCCATGAAACGGAAATTTGGACCACGCGCTCCGCTCCGCAACAGCGGAAGCGTGGTGGCAGCGATGAGCGCCGGCACTGCCAGGCCGAGCACAAGCGCCACCGCGACGATGCTGGCCAAGGACCCATACCCATCCGGGGAACCGCTCGCGCCCCAGTGAATCGCGATCGGGCGGGGAAGATCGTCCCGCCAGGTCATGACGAAGCCGACGGCAGTGGCAGTGAGTGCTGCTGGCAACGCCATCGCCACGATGACAAACCGGCTCACGACCGATTGTTGACCAGTCTCGGTCACGACATCCGCCTCTCCACAAGGGCACTGTTATATAATCACTATAACAGCCGTGGAGCTCAGGCTTCGAGGACCGGCCCCCGAGGACCAATCACCATTCGAGTGCGCACCCTTGAGGGGCTGCAGCCCTTAAGAGCACGTGCCCCCGAGCGCTGCGCGTGCCACCGCCACGTCGTTGTCGTTATATCCGTATCCGGTTCCGGCCCCCGCGCCGATCAGCACTGCGTACGCGTCTGTGATGTTTTCGAATCGGTCGCCGCCAATCTTCACGGTGCCGCACGTAGACCTGATGAGCATGTGGCTCAGCTCGTGGATGACCACGTTCCTGGCACGGCCCTTCGCGGTGGACCAGGAGCTGTAGGCCGACGTCGAGATCGACACCGTCGAGCCTCCCGCGTAGCAGCCGGAGACAGCGGATCCGGTGTTGCGGCCGCACGGTGCGGAGGACCAAGAGATCGAACCCCCATACGCTGCGGCGATTCCCTCGAGATACTCCTTCGCACCATCGGCTGAACCCTGAGCCGACGACGACGAGGATGACGACGCCCCGCTGCGGCCGGTCGACGTCGCGGAGGCAGCGGCCTTGCGCGCCTCTTCGGCCTTGCGCGCCTCTTCGGCGATGCGCTTGGCTTCTGCTTCTTCCCAAGCAGCGACTTCGCCCTTGACCTTCTCGATCATGACGTTGAGCGCCTTTTGCTGCGCCGGAGGCTCGGCCTCGTCGTCCGTCAACAGGATGACCGACTTCGCGCGATTCATTTCAACGGCGAGTTGGGTCCGCGACTCATCGCTCGCCTTGCCCTTCGACGACTCCCACAGCTCGTCCGCGGTGTTCACCGTGATGCGGAGCGCGACCCTGACCTCGGTGAGCGCCTCGACGTGGCGCTCATGCAGCACGTTGGCCATCTCGGGCAACTGACCGACTGCGTGCGTCCAGGAGGCCTCGCCTGGCGCCTGGGGCACCCCTGCGCTCGCGGTCGTGTCATAGGAAATCGAGACCACACTGGTGACAAGCGCAAAACCCAGCGCGCCAACGGTGTGTCGAAGTAGCTTCTTTCTCATGTTTTAAGCATCGATGAGTTTGGGCTCAAAATACCGGTTTTGTGACGAACGGCGCAGGGGGGCAAGTAGGGACATAGGTCCCCCGGAGTGACATCGGTCACATGTGGCGCGTACTTCGGCAACAATGCATTCTTCTCGCGTCGCTACCAGGCATATTGCTTTAGCGAATCCCCTGCACGGATAGTGACTTAGATCACACTAAGGGGGTGATGCGTGCCTACAACGAATGTGACGGACGACACACGTGCAATTCACGACTCAATGGGGTCCGCAAATGGGACATTTCCCCCGAGATATTGCGCCGAAATGACCGTCAAATCACCCCTCAAGCCATGAACACCGGGGTCGACGCGGATTCGCCGCGGAGAGCTGCCCATCGCCGCACATCCAACTGTGATCGCGCCGCACGCGCCGCACGCGGCGCGGAGTCGAGGCGCGGTTTTCATAGCGGTCGCGGTCGTGGGGGCAAAAAAAGGGCCGCCCTCTCGGGCGGCCCTTGATGGTGGAGCTAAGGGGATTCGAACCCCTGACCTTCTCATTGCGAACGAGACGCGCTACCAACTGCGCCATAGCCCCATCGCTCCGCATGGAGCGACGTACAGAGTACCACTTGGCGCGCGGCGGCCGTAAACGCACGGACGCCTCGCGCGCTGTTGGCGGGGGCTTGCGCCCCCGCCAACGTGCGAGTCTCGCTTAAGTAGCCGCGAGGATGTCGACCACGAACACGAGTGTCGAGCCAGCGGGGATCGCTTCGCCCTGACCGGTGTCGCCGTACGCGAGCTCCGGGGGGATCACCAGGAGAACCTGGCTGCCGACGGTCTTGCCGACGAGGCCCTGTACCCAGCCATCAATGAGTGCCCCTGTGGCGATGGTGAAGGACGATGATGAGCCCCTGTCCCATGAAGAGTCGAACTGGGCGCCGTCCCACAGCCAACCGGTGTAGTGAACGGTGAGCGACTGTCCCTCAACAACGACGGGGCCGCTACCAGTGATCAGGTCCTGAGCGACCAGGTCCGTGGACTTGGTGGCACCGTCGTACGTCACGGAGGGCTTGCCGTCCGCGTCAAGGGTCACCGTGGGAAGTCCGGGAACCGACGCCACTGCGTCGCCCTCGGCGCGAGCGAGAACATCGGTCGCCGAGGCGACGACAAAGGCAACGATGGCCGCGCCTGCACCCTGGTCGGGCACTGCATACAGGACCTGAGCTCCGACGTGAGCCGAGGTGAGCAGATCAAACAGGATCGGGTCAAGGGTGGCCGTGTCCAGCGCAAGGGGCGCGTCCACGCCACTGGCATACGTCGAATCGGCGACGGATCCATCATTGCCCGAGAGCTGGACCACCTTGAGCGTCAGCGCCTGGCCCGCGGAGAGTGCCGCGCCATCGCCGTCCGTGACGAGGCGTCCGCCCGTTGCCGAGAAGTTGACTGGCGACGTGAACTCAATCCCAGGCGCGACGTCGGCGCCGTTGTCCACCCACTTCATGTCGGCGAGTGCGACATTCGGGTCCACCTCAGCTGCGGGCGTGTAGGTCTCAGTCGGAGAGGCCGTGGGCGCAGATGTCGCGCTCGAGGGATCGACGATCGCGGCGGGCGCGCATGCCGCGAGAGAAAGGGCCGCTGCTGTAAGGGCGGCTGAAACTATGAAACGGTGCTTCACGAGTGCTACTCCATGGGATCGGTGACGTCCAAGTCTCCCATGCCGCTACCCATGCGCGACGACGTGAGCCAAGGTCTTTACATTCCTCACACAGAACGAGCGAGGTCAGCGAAGGTTCCCGTTGATCGCGTCTGTTGCTGGCGTCGAGCGCACTGCGCGCACCGCCCGGAGCAGACCTAAGCGCTTGCCTGCTTGCGACGCGCCAGGATGGCGTCAAGAGCCCCCGTGGCGGGTTCGTGCTTGGCCGCGCGCTCCGTGGTGGCCTCTGCCCTGCTGGCCCTGTCGGAGGAGTGGGTCGAGGCTGCGTAGTCATCCTCGGAAAGATGGCGGGCCACCTGCTGGCGCACGGACGGCTTGAGCGCGTAGGCGGGCACTGGCATGGTGCGTGGGCGCCATCCAGCAGCCTGATCGGCACGCAATTCGGCTTCTTCGGCGGCCGCGACACGAATGGCCTCTTCCACCGCCGCCGCCGTCCGATGCCTTTCAAGAGCAGGCGCGGTGAGCGGGGCCAAATCGGCAGCCGTCACAATGGCGATGGCCTGCGTGGCGACGGCGCTCGGTTGGGCAGTCACACCGCTCGCACGCGCACTGGCGACCGCGCGCAACGCCCTGGTTGCGGTGGCGGCAGCCTCGACCTCATGAGCGACTCCGCGCACATGGACAAGCGACGCGCGCTCGGCCGACGCGGCTCTCGCGGAGGATCCCACGACAGTCACGAGCGCTGCGGTGACGATCGCGGCGATAATCGCGGAGAAGGGCGTAGTCGCCACCAGAATCCAAGCGACGAGCGTGGCCGATGCCACCATTCCCGACACCAGCGCTCGCCTACGCGCCTGGGCCGCACGCTGTGCGACCGAACCCATGCGGTCGCGCCTCAGGTGAAGACTCTCGCGCTGCGCATGGGTGGTGGCCTTGTCCAGCGGACCCTGCGGCCGCGACATGTGGTGATCTCCCAAGGCCTTGACCTTGGCCCTGGCCGCCCCGGTCACGAGCAGGGGTAGCTCAGTCGAAGCGCTCGACGCGTCGCGAGACGCCACGCGGGCCGCTGTGGCCCGGACGACTCGCATGTCGGCCGAATAGCGGTCCTCCGTACGCACCAAGGCATAGTCGGACCGTTCACGAATGCGCTGAGGCAGCACGTACGCGAGCGCGAGCCCGACGGCGATGATCGCGAGTAGTCCTGCGGGTGGCATGACACGACGGTAAGGCCGCGCCGCCCGCGGAAAGGGGACGTGACGCGGCGTGTCAGTCGGAGACTTGTCCGCGCGCTCCTGTCCACCACTCGCCAGACCTGCGTTCGCTCGCGGTGGCCGCGAAAACTCGGTGATCCTTCCAGCCGCCATCGATATACAGATACGACTGCCTCATCCCTTCTTCACGCAAATCCAGCTTGCGCGCGACGGCCAACGACGCCGAGTTCTCGGGCCTAATCGCCACCTCAATCCGGTGCAGTCCCTGGCCGAATGCGTACTCGCACATCAGCACCACCGCCGTCGGCGCGATCCCTTGCCCCGCGTCATCCTTCGACACCCAGTAGCCCAACGTTCCGCCCCGCTCGGCCCCCCACTCAATGCGACCAAGCGTCACGCGCCCCACGAGACGGCCATCGACCTCGATCACCATGGGGAAAGACCTACGCGCCCGCCACGCTGCATTTTCTCTGCGGACAAATGCTCTGAATGTGATGGGGGCATCGGCGCCGCCTGGAGGGACGGTGGCCTCCCACGGGCGAAGCCACTCCCTATTGGTGCTGCGCAAAGCGACCCATTCGGACTCGTCTCGCGGTCGCAACAGACGAAGGCGCACTCCATCCCTCGCGAGTTCCGGCTGCTGGGGCCTCAACGTGCCCACCACAAGACGTCAATACCATCGCCCTCACGTACCTCCGTGGTCGCCTCGGCGATCAACGCCAGGCCGTCTGCGGCCGCCATGTCACTCAGCGTCGGCGCGAGGGGATCGCCCACCGGGGCAATTGTGGCCCCGCCGGATCCTCTCTGCCTCTCGACTGCTACCACCTGGGCGAAGCCGAAGGGTGAGGGCCACCCCACCCCAGCTGCGGCCCGAGCCCTTGCGGGCACGCTTGCCGCACCGCGAAGCTCGAGGAGTGCGTCGGACAGGTAGGCAGCAAACGCCGCAGCCGCTTCGACGGGGTGGCCTGGCAACGCCAGCAAAACCACGGGACGACCGTCGCCCGGACCGATCGTGCCCAGGCCGTGGCGGCCTCCAGGGCTCAGACGCACGGTGCGAACCTCGACGCCATACGCATGCGACAAGACTGGCTCGACGACGTCGTTCCAATCCGAGGACAGGCCGCCGACGGTAATCACGAGGTCTGCTTGAATTGCCGCATCGTCGATGCTCGCGCGAAGCGACGGCGCATCATCTGGGACGCTCGCCACCCGCACGACCCGCGCGCCGATCGCCTCGACCAGCACCGCAAGCATGGGCCCCGTGGAATCGGCCACAGGCTCCTCGGGAGCAACGGCGGGGTGGGGAGAGCGTCCGCGGGGCTCAATCTCGGAGCCGACCACGATGATCACGACGCGCGGAGACGGCCGCACCGTCACCGACGCGGCTCCACAGGCCGCGAGCGCGACCACGTGGCCCGCGGTGAGTCGCCTTCCTGCGGCAACGATGACGCTCCCCTCGGCCACCTCCGCACCCACTCCCATGACGCCAGCACCGGGGGCCGCCTCGCCATCGACGGTGACCGACGCGGCCGTACCCTCACCCCTCACCACCACGGCGTCCGCACCAAACGGGAGCGCGGCACCGCGAACCACGCGCACCGCTGCGCCGGGCGCCAGGCGAGTGGGTGAGCCACCGGGAAGCGCGTCATGAGTAATGCGGAGCGTGACAGGCTGCGCGCGAGCGCCTCGCGTATCGAGGGAACGCACCGCGTATCCATCTCGGGACGCAAGAGCAAGCGGCGGGACGGCACGTGGCGCCACATAATCCGCCACCATGACGCACCCGACCGCATCGGCAAGGGACAGGTTGAGAGGCGCCAGGGGCGAAAGGAGCGCAAGGACATCCGCGCGATGCTCGTCGAGGCTGTGCGATGTCATCCATGCATTCTCGTGTGCCGCGATCACCTAAGGCAACCGTGCGCCCCACACGCATACCTTGGCCCGCAGTTTTAGACGGAAATCAGCCGCCGGAGACAACAGAATTGGTTTCGCGCCTGTCGCGTCACGTGCTGTTCACGTGGGTTTGGCACAATGACGGCATGACGCCGTTGTCGAATACCGACTCTCACACCACGCCACCCGCGGAAAACAAGGTCGCGTGGCGCAGTGCCGTGCGGCGGGCGCGCCTGCAGCGTGGGGACCGTCGCAACGCGGAACATGCGGAGGCCTTCAGGGATGCGGTCCTCGCATTGCCCGAGTTCGCGGACGTTCGATGCGCATCGGTTTACGCCTCCCGGAGTTTTGAGCCGGGCACCCTCCCGCTCATCGAGGCGATGCACACACGCGGAGTCGATGTACTCCTTCCCCGCCTTGGCGATGGGCTTCAGCGAGGGTGGAGCCTCTACGCGGGCGCAGACGACCTTGCTCCGCGCTCACCAGGCCGCCCTCCGGAACCGTCGGGTGACTTCCTTCCACAGGCACGCATTGCGGATGCCGATCTCATTGTGGTTCCCGCCCTCGCAGCCGACACGCTGGGCACCCGCCTGGGGCAGGGCGCGGGCTGGTACGACCGTGCTCTCAAGGACGCGCGTCCCGGTGTCCCCATCGTGGCGCTCGTGTTTGACGACGAGTTCCACGATGCGGCGATTCAACGGATCCCCCGCGAGTGGCACGACGTTCCGGTGTCCATTGTTGTGAGGCCGTCGGTCGTCGTCCGAATCGGCGCGTAAAATCTGACTATGCCCACCTACTCATACGCCTGTAGCGCGTGCGCCCACCGGTATGACGCCGTCCAATCGATTCACGACGACGCGTTGACGGTGTGCCCGGAATGCGGCGGGGAGATCCGTCGTGTGATCTCCGCGGTTGGGGTTTCCTTCAAGGGTTCGGGCTTCTACCGCACCGACTCTCGTTCCTCGAAGAAGTCGTCGATCCCCAGTTCCTCATCGACGAGCGCGCCAGCGAAGCCGTCCTCGGAGTCCTCCTCACCAGCCGCGAGCAAGCCCGCAGCTACCAGTGCGGCGGCCGATCCCTCTTAATCTCGTCGTCGCGGCTACCGCTGCCGCGGTCTCCCCACGCAGCGTCCTCGTCCTCCCACGCGCGCGTGGGAATGAGCGGCCGACCCACACCCTTGACCGGTAGCTTGCGAGGCTGCCATGCCTCGCCTGCGGTGACCGGAGGCTGTTCTGGCTCTGGTTCGGGGTCGGGCTCGACGTCAGCGTCCGTCGCCAGCTCAGGTTCAGGTTCAGGTTCAGGTTCAGGTTCAGGTTCAGGTTCAGGGTCGGGTTCGGGTTCGGGTTCAGGGTCGGGCGTGCCTTCGGGTTCGGGTTCAGGGTCGGGCGTGCCTTCGGGTTCGGCACCCGTCACAAACTCAGGCTCAGGCTCAGGCTCGGACTCAGATTCGATGTCGAAGCCAAGTTCAAGCTCAAGCTCTGGCTCCGGTGCTGACTCCGGCTCGGGCTCGATTTCGGGCTCGAGTTCATGTGCGTGCTCTGGTTCGAGTGCGTGCTCTGGTTCGAGTGCGTGCTCTGGTTCGAGTGCGTGCTCTGGTTCGAGTGCAACCTCAGCCACCGTGACTGGCTGCGACTCGGACTTGTACTCGGACTCACGCCCCTGAATATCGAGTTCCCCGCTCGCGGCTTCCTCGTCTACCACGGGCTCTTGTGCGTCACCCAGGACGGCTGCTCGGATTGCTGCCGCGGCGCCTGCGGGATCCATGAACACATCGAGGGTCCACAGCGACACGACCTTCCAGCCGAGCGCCTCAAGGCGCCCGTACTGCCACCGCATCCTGTCCCGCACGGAGCCACGCGGCCCATCGGGGTGCTCGTCCGTCACCACGGCAACCCGATAACCCCTGTCGTGGGTACCACCCACCACCATCGGGATGGCCTGGCCGCCCGAGCCATATCGCACGCGGACCGCGAGCCCGTCGGCGCGCAGAAGCCGTGCGACGTCGGCCAAAAGCCAGTCGGTTGCTCCCGGCACCGATCGTTCCGCGGGTACGGCAGGCCGCCGCTCGGATTCCACCAGCTCACTCAACGCGGCGATGCCACGCCCGTCGGCGCACGACTCGGCGATCGTGGAGAGGTGATGGGAGTCGAGCGTCGTGAAGATGTGCACGCGCGTGCGGGCCGCGACAAGTGTCTGCGCTACCGCTGCGGCCCCCGTTGCCGACGACAAGACCCCAAGGTCGGCCGGCAAGACGCCCCTGTGGTCGCGCGCATAGCCGAGGGACACGACAACCTCGTCGACATTGAGCCCCGTGGCGTCGCCCGCTTCGATCACGGACACTCGCTGCGCGATGAGCGGTGCCCTTTCTGCGAGCGCCTCGGCGACTCGCGACGCATGCAGTTGGTTTCCCGCAACCACAGCGATCGAGTGGCGCGGCACGGTGAGTTCCGCGTGCTCAACGGCGCCGACAACTGCCGCGACCTCAGCACGCGTCGACTCGACGACGTGACGACCCGCGACGGGTTGTGCGACCCCATCAACCACGGTCACACTCAGCCCGGCGTTTTCGGCGGGGTCTCCCGGCGCGGGGACAACCGGAACCGACCGTCCGTAGCCGAGCCCGGATAGCACTGTGCTGACGCGCGGATCGCGTGGCTGCGGAAGCGCGCGCAATTGCACATGCGGAAGAAGCGCCGAAACATCTTCGACCGCGGACCTGGTCGAACTCATGGTGTCGGCGACGACGATCACCTGAACAGCGCGAGCGAGAGCGGGCACGATTTGCGCGGTCGCCAGCGACTCGACGCCCACCAAGATGAGAACGTCGACGCACCGGGTCGGCGGGAGGATGTGTGCCACCTGGTCCGCTCGCGAGACGATGACGGGGCGCAGGGCCGCGACCACTGCCCCGAAGTCGCGTCGCAAGTCGCGCACGGAAGCCTCAGAGCCCTCCATGAGCGTGGCAAAGAGATCGCGCGCGTCCTCCGGATGCCTGGCAATCGCGCGGCGCCGATTCTCGGCAACCGCACGCATCAGCGGCTCGGCTCTTCGCGCACCAAATGCCGCGTCGAGCGCGACATATCGCTCGACCGCGGCGCCAAGCGCCCCGTGCTCAACGAGACGGGGGTCAGCGGCGATGATCGCCTCAAATGCGGAGGCCCACCACGCGAATTCGAGGTCCACACGAATCTGCTCGGGGGAGGCGTCCCGCTCCTCGAGGCTCGTGACAAGTTCAGAGAATCCATCCTGAACGGGATCAATGCTCGCGGGTGCAGCGGGCGCCATGGCGAGCCCACCCTGAATTCCCTCGGCGAGGTCGTCGAGCGCGGTAAGGAGTTCCGACCACGGCGTCGCCTCGGGAGTCTCGAGCCCCGCCGCATCGAGCAGCGCGGGCGCGAGAATGGACCACGCCTCGTCGACCTTGGCCAGGCGCGACGCGTACGCCGCAAAGGCATCTGGCACCACGGGCCACCCGCCCGCAGAGCAGTGATCGCGCCACCGTTCGGCCTCGCTCGCCGCAGCCACAAGCCGTTCGTGGACGGGTTCGTTGGCGCGTCCGGGACGCAGCAATTCTGCGGCTCGTCGCGCGAAGGCCTTGCGGGCACGACGCGGCATCTCGACCTGGTTCTCGCCTCCCCTGGGCGCGGTCGCCTGGACGAGGTCCGCCAAGGAGCGGTGATACACCGCGGGCGAGAACGTGTCGAGAGTCTTTTGGACGTCCGTGAAGAGGTGCACATGCTCGCGCCACACTTCGAGAGTGGGCGCCTCGTCCACTCCGGTTGCGGAGGCTGCGGTCGCGGCATCGCCACGCAATCCGGGGAGCCCCCTCACCACGATGGCAAGTGCCTCGTCCAGCTCGGCCCCTTGTTCGGCCGATGCCGCGACGCGGTACCACCACGGCGCGACCGCGTCCTCTGGCGGCGCGCTCAGTTCGTCATCCGAGGCGACGTCCGCCACGCCATGCAGTCGCTCTACGAGCGATGCCGCCACGTGGGAGAGTCCATGTTCGGTGATGGCTGCCACCGCGTCGGAGCCAAGTCGCGTCGAGACCCCTGGCTGCGGTTCGGACGCGGTGAGGCGCACAATCGCCTGAACCGCCTCAAACGCGCTGACGCCCCAAGGTCGCCGCGGACGGTGCAGCGATTCATAACGCCCAGTCACGTCCGTGCGGGCCCTCAGCAGATCGTCGCCAAGCACCCGCAGTTCCTCTTCGCCCACTTGGGGGGTGTCGAGAGTAAGCGAGGCAAGAAGGCGAGAACGTGCGTCTGCATGCCAGGTGGAGACGCCTCCGCTGATGGCGATGTCTTGAACACCCTCCGCCTCGAGGGCCGCGTCCACGGCCGCGAGCGCGTCGTCCGATCCGCTCACCACCGCCGCAGTGCGCCCCGAAGCCGCAGCGTCGGCCACAAGTGCGGCGACGATCCCTGTGGCGTCGGATCCTGGCGGCGCGTCAATAACAAAGCTGCGGCCGAGCGAGGCGACGTCCACGATCGCAAAGGCCCCATCGTCGAGGTCGCCTATCCCCCGCTCGCCGAACGGATCGCGTTCGCCGACCGGCCACCGGGGCAAAGGCTCCATGAGGATGGTCTTGGCGTCCACGTCTCCGGCCACCGCGGCGATCACGTCGGAGGCGCCCACCACGGGGTCAAGCGCGTCGAGGTCGTCGAGCAGTCTCTGCTCTTGATCGTCAAAAACTCCGAGCAGCAATCGCTCGCGCACCGTGAGTTCGCCAAAGAGGTGCGCACATTCACGCACCTCGGCCCACAGCGGCCTGGGGTCAAATTCCTTGCCGTCAAGGGTTTGCTGCGCTCGCGAGGCAAGGTCGGCGGGCCCAGACCTGTCGCGCATGGCTGCAGCGAACACGGGGTTGAGTTCCACCTGGTGACGCAGCGTGATCATGAGGTCGTCATCCCGAGCGCGCTCGAGGGACACCGGCCTCAGGAGCAGTGGCAATTCCGCGCCATCCCACGATGCCGTACCGACGACGAGGGCCACTGTCCACTGTCCCGTCGCGGCCATCAATGCCTCGGCCTCGGCAAGGATGAGCCCGCCGCGCCAGGCGGCGGCGTGATACGCCTCGCGATCGCGCATCAGCGTGGACAACAACGTGGGCCGCCCCGCAAAGAGCGGCGCAAGACCCGAGGGGTGAGCCTTATCGAAGTCAATCGTTGGCGCTTGGGTCGACGCGAGGTTGCGAAGTGGCGAAACTGTCGAGTGGGCGCGCAACAATTCTCGCCATTCGGTGAGCGCATCCGCCACGAGGGCGCGCGAGATATAGTCCGCCACGACTTAACCGTAGCCAGCGCTCACCGGGCGCATCGACTGCCACGCCGCGCTCGTCACGCACGGGTTCCCGCCACACGGGCCAGAACGCAACAATGCGCGCCGACTTATCCAGCCGACGCGCACCGTCACGTGAATTGTGGAGCCACCACGAACGGGGAGTCAATATCTCCGCGCGATCGTGATCGTTATGAAATCAAGGGGTAGTGGCCATCAGTTGGAGCCGCACTGCCCTGCGCAGAACCTTGCCGATCTGTGAGCGGGGAAGCTCGGGCAAAATCACGATGCCGCGCGGCATGGCGTACTTCGCGAGCTGGTCACCACACCACTCGCGCACCGACTCGAGGCTCACCGCGGCGTGATCGGAATTCATCACGATCGCAGCCACGACTTTTTCACCAAACTCACCAGACGGAAGCCCGACGACCGCGACATCCTTCACTCCCGGCATCAGCCGCAGGTGATCCTCCACCTGGGACGGATAGACCTTGAAACCGCCTGAGACGATGAGCTCCTTGATCCGGTCGACGAGCACGACAAAGCCGTCGTCGCCGATCTGCACAATGTCGCCCGTGCGCAGCCAGCCATCCGGAAGGATTTGTGAAGCTGTCTCTGCGGGCAGGTTCCAGTAGCCAGCGAACACCTGGGGCCCCTTGATCAGAAGCTCGCCCGACTCCCCCTGCTTGACCTCCTGTGAGGGGTCCTCCGGGTTCACCACCTTGATTTCGGTGCTGGGATACGGAATCCCCAGCGTGCCGGGCCTGCGAGCCGAGGTCAGCGGGTTCCCCACAGCGACGGGGGAAGTCTCGGTGAGCCCATATCCCTCGATGACGAGGCCCTCCGTGAGCCTCTCCCAGTGCGCCGCGGTCTTGGCGGAGAGCGCCATCGACCCAGAAAGAGTGACGGCGAAACTGGTGATATCGACGCCCTTTCTCTCGGCCGCTTCGGCGATCCTTTCGAGCATCGGAGGCACCGCGGGCAAGAACGTGCCAGGCCTGCGCTTCTGTGCGTCGAGAAACAGGTCAGGCGAGAACTGAGGAAGGACGACGAGCGTGGCGCCGATGCGCACCGGGTAGGCAAGGCACAGCATCATGCCGAACGCGTGGAAGAACGGCAGGACTCCGTAGATGACCTCGGTCGTAGGTTGGGCGCCGGTCCACGCGGCGCTCTGGACAGAGTTCGCGACGATGTTGCGGTGCGAGAGCATCGCGGCCTTGGGCGTCCCCGTCGTGCCTCCCGTATAGAGAAAGGCCGCGACGTCCTCGGGCGAGGGGCCTCCGACGTCGGAGGCCAAAGGCTGCGCATCGGCCACGATCTGGTGCCAGCGCGGACGCTTGGGGAACGCCCTGGTGGTCATCTGATCACGCAAGGTGCGCGCCTTCTGGACAGGGAGCCGCAGCGCGAGACGCTTAAGCGCGGGCAAGTCGGCGGACAGGTCGACGGGGAACGAGGCATACGAGGTAGCGGTCTCGTCGGCCGCCAGTCGCTCGAGCGTCTTGTCCCACGCGATGAACACCGTCGCGCCCGAATCGGCGAGCTGACTCGCGATACCCGAGGCCGCAAGGGTGGGGTTAATGCTCACCACAATCGCGCCCAGGCGCAGCACGGCATTGAACGTCACGATGTGAGTGGTGCAGTTGGGCAAGGAGATAGCGACCCTGTCGCCCTTGCGCACACCGCGGTCGTGAAGCAACCCTGCGGCACGTGACACCTCGTTCGCGAGCTCCGCGTACGTGGTGGTCGCTCCCATGAAGTCGATCGCGATGTGGTCCGGCCATGACTCGGCCGCGTGGTCGAGCCCGTCGACCAAGGTCTCGTGCGGAATCTCAACCTCGCGAGGTACTGACGAGGCGCGTGCCGAGTCCCATAGTGTTGCCAGGTTCTCCACGAGTGGCCACCGATCCGAGTGAGGTCTTGCCTTCGAGGCTCCACGGGTGTGGGCGCCCCGGGTCTCAGTGTGCACGCCCCCCACGGCGAAAGCCCCTGCGTCCGGAGATCACCACCCACTGTACGCGCAACCTACGGTTCCGTAGGTCGGGACCTTGGTCCCCCAGTAGGACTCCGTGCCACGAGGGCGAACGGCCGTCGGGCTTCACCCGCGACGCCGCGCGCACCACATCCGTAAACTCGCACCATGGCCGACACGTGCGTCTCGCTCGTCCCCATCTTTGCCGAGCTCTCCCCCCGCGATCAAGAGCGCGTGGCCGGTCTGGCGCGGCCAATGCGTCTGAGCGAGGGCGAAATGGCCTACTCCCCCGGGAGTACCGCTCAGCTCATGGTGGTGCACACGGGACGCCTGAGGATCTCTCGACTCTCGGCAGACGGGTCAGAGCAACTCACCCGTTTCTTGGAACCCGGTGACTTCACGGGCGAGACCGCCGTTCTGAGCGGCCACAGCCCCGACGATTACGCCACTGCGCTCGGAGATTGCAGCCTGTGCGTGTTCCGTCACCGTGACCTCGAGGCCCTGATTCGCGAGTACCCAGGCATCGGCCTCCGAATGCTCGCAGCGGTCACGCGACGGCTTTCCGAGACCGAAAGTCGCCTCAATGCGTTGACGACGCGCGGCGTCGAGAGTCGCCTCGCGGGATACCTCCTCAGCCTTCCGCGCCCGGGCCAGGAGCCGCAGGCACCCCTGACACTGCCGTTGGCCAAGAAGGACATCGCCGCGTTACTCGACACCACCCCTGAGAGTTTCAGCCGCGCCCTCAAGAGCCTTTCCGACAAGGGCGCGATTTCGATAGGCGACGGACGATCGATTTCTATCATTCGGCGAGCGCGGCTGCGGGAGATCGTCGACGAGGAGTAACTCGCTGCTCACGAGCGAGCCGCACCACGCGCTTGGAAACTGTGGCGTCGATGCCGTCCGCGGCCACAAAGGGCTCTAGCCAGGTCCGCGAATCGTCCGAGACCGCGGCGTTGTCGCCCGCCATGAAGTAGTGAGCCTCAGGCACGTGCCAGGTGACGGTGAGGGCGCCGCGGATGCGGGCACGGCCGTCGACCGACACCCCGTTGACGAAGAGCCGCCCTGCCTCCAACTCGACGGTATCGCCTGGCACGCCAACTGCGCGCTTGATCGTGCTTAGCCCGTTGCGACGGAATATGGCGACGGCTCCACGGGGCAAGACGGCCGACGCCCGCCCCATCGGCCGCGCGAGCAGCAGATCGGACGAGCGGTACGTGGGGGCCATGGACTCGCCTGAGACCAATACCACCCGAAACATGACGCCTCCCTAATGCCCGCAGGAGTGGGCATGTGCGTTGAGGGCTCCATCCGCATGCGCGTGGTGCTCATGCTCCTCACCCTCGGCGTACTTGAAGAAGTCGACATACGCGGCGAGGTAACGGCGCCCCGCTTCGACGTCGTCCACGTCGTGGTCCGCACGTGTCAACGCTTCAAGGAAGCGGCGATCGAGTTCAGCGCGCCGCTCCTCGGGCACCAGGGGAAGGAGCTCCGCCGTCGAGCCCAGAACGAGGGCCGCGTCTGCGGCTTTGACCACCGGGTCAATTGCGGTCCCCGTGGGCTGGATCCCCGTGAACCCCACGCCCTCGCCGTGCCTGTGGAGACGAACCAGCGCCTCGAGGAAGAGCTGATCGGCTTGCTCGGTTGCCGCCCCGAGAGCGCGGGCCTTCTGTGCCTCCTCGAAGGCGGAGCGCAGTTCGGCCTCGCCGTCGGCAGGTATCCACTTGAGCGCGTGGTTGACATTTGCCACGTCCAAGGCCCTGCGGCCATCGGCGACGGCGGGACCGTCTGCGGTGTCACAGTGGGCATGAGCTGTGGCTGGCATGACCGCGGCAACAAGAGCGCGGAGGCGATTGACCTTCATGATAGTTCTCCTTTGTTCGGGATAACTTGATCGTATGAAGGCCGCCGTCTCGGCGCCTTGACGGCGATCAAGTCGCGCGAGACACACCCCATCGCGGGCCAACTCCCCCGGCAGCGGCTTCGCGGGCCTCGCCTTCGTGATGAGCTGACCAACGCAACGTCGGGTGAGTGCGGTGCTAAGCCTCACCGATGACTGCGAGCAGGACCTCGACGAGCACGGCCTTGCTTTCGGCATCGAGACTCGTCTCATTCGGGTGCTCGTCGCGCCAGGCAGCGACGCCGGCGGGGAGGCTCGCAACAGCGCACGCGGCCCTAATGCGGTCCGCTGCCGCCACTCTCGGATCGAGAGACTCCGTGCCCACCAGCGCGCGCCCCACCCGGGACGGCATGGCTACCTCCCCCGTGAGTGCCCTGACGTGGCTTCCGGCCGCCGGATCCGAAAGCATCATGACCACTTGCGGGCCCACCTCGGCCACCACATCAACAAGCGCGGTCACGAGGTCCCTGCGCTCTTGGGCCCCACGCACCGGGGCGTGCTCCTCAAGCACGCGCCCCACGCGCGTCATCGCGGGGCCGAGGAGCGCGGTCAGGAGGTCCTCCTTGGCCGGAAAGTGATAGAAGACCGCAGCCTTGGTCATCTCCATGTGCTCCGCGATATCCCTAATCGAGGTGCCCTCGTAGCCGCGAGCGCTAAAGAGTTCAAGCGCGACCGCGAGAATTCGGTCACGGGTGGTGGGGGCTTCCGGCGAACGCATCACGAGACTCCTCATACTTGACGACCGGTCAGGAACGGCCTAGCATAGCAGTCTCGTCCCTACCGGTCGTAAAGTCAGGAGAATTTCATGAGGGTGTTAGCGCGCTGGAGCTCCGGCCATCCCGTAGTGGTCGGCCTTATCTGGCTCCTAGCCATCGTCGGTGTGCAGTTCGCGGCCTTCGGCACGGGGACTGACTTCCGCAACAGCTTCGCGTTACCTGGTACCGACAGCCAGGCCGCGGTCGACCTGTTGCATGCGCAGTTCCAAGAGGCATCGGGGGACGCGGACACAATCGTGATGAGCACCGACGGCGCCTCGGTTACGGACCCCGCCGCGCAGCAACGAGCGCAGGCGCTCTTTGATAGTGTCGCGGCGCTCGACTCGGTGGCTGCCGTCCGTAGCCCGTACGCACCCACCGGAGCAACCCAGATCAGCGTCGACGGCACCATCGCCTATGCAACCGTCCAATACCGGACCGCAGGCATCGCGGTGCCCAAAGCTGACCTCGAATCGATCGCCGCACTGGTCGACGGTGCCAATGGCGACGGCGTTTCCTTCGCCGTTGGCGGCCAAGGCGTCGCCGGACTCTCGCACCCGACAATCGGTCCCAAAGAACTACTCGGGGTGGCCTTCGCGGCCCTCGTGTTGCTGCTCCTCTTTAGGTCAGGAGCGGCCATGACGCTGCCACTCGCGTCGGCCGCTGCCGGGCTCGGCGTGGCAACCGGACTCGTGCGGTTGGCGTCAAATGTCACGACGATCTCGGACGTGGCACCCACGCTCGGAGTCCTGCTGGGACTCGGCGTCGGCATCGACTATGCGCTGTTCATCGTGAACCGATATCGAAACGACCTCCGCGCGGGAATGTCGGTGCATGACTCCATTACGACCGCGCTCAACACCTCGGGGCGTGCCGTGGTCTTCGCAGGAATCACCGTGGTGATCGCCCTTCTCGGGATGTTCCTGACAGGCGTCGAGTTCCTCTACGGCCTGGCCATTGCCGCCTCGGTTTCGGTGGTACTCACGGTCCTCGCGGCCATCACGCTCATCCCCGCGCTCCTCGGCGTTCTCGGTCTGCGCGTCCTCAGCCGTCGCGATCGCCGCGAGTTGGCCGCGGGGCACACGCCCGCCGCGAACTCTTCACCCACCGCCCAGGCACAGTCCGGATTCCGGCGGTGGGCTGGAGTCGTCCAGAGGCACCCAATCGTGCTCGCCACCGCGGGCCTCCTGGTCCTCCTGGTCATCGCGATTCCCGTTGGTGACCTGCGGCTCGGTACCGCCGACCAGGGAAATGACCCCGTCGGCACCACGACCCGCACCGCCTACGACGCTCTTGCCGAGGGCTTTGGCCCCGGGGTTAACGGCCCCTTGATAGTCGCGATCGACCTCACGGCTTCGCCGCTGGCTGGGGGCGACCCCACCGCGCTCAAGCCTCTCGCGGCGGAACTCGCGGCGGATCCCAACGTCGCGTCGGTCGTCGGGCCAATGCCGAGCGCCGATGGCACGGCCGCCGTGCTTCGCGTCATTCCCAAGACCAGCCCTCAAGATGTGGAGACAAGCGACCTCATCAAGCGTGTCCGCGATGACATCGCCCCTCACTACCAGGCCGAGACTGGGAACCAAATCTACGTCGGCGGCCCGACTGCCACCTTCGATGACTTCGCGGCCACCATCCAGTCAAAGATTCCGCTGTTCGTGTCGGTCGTCATCGGGCTGTCGATGCTCCTGCTGATCGTCGCCTTCCGAAGCCTGCTGGTGCCGCTCGTCGGAGCGATCATGAACCTCGTGTCCGTGGCCGCGGCCTTCGGCGTGGTCACCGCCGTCTTCCAATGGGGCTTGGGCTCGAGCCTGATCGGATTGGGCAAGGCAGGACCCATCGAGCCCTTCCTTCCTGTGATCCTCTTCGCGATGCTCTTTGGCCTGTCGATGGACTACCAAGTCTTCCTCGTCAGCCGGATGCACGAGGACTGGGTAAGCAACGGCCGCAACGACAGTGCAGTGAACGTCGGGCATGCCGAGACCGGTCGAGTGATCGTCGCCGCCGCCTCAATCATGGTTTTTGTGTTCGGCGCATTCGTGTTCGGCGACTCCCGAACCATCAAGCTCCTTGGCCTCGGCATGGCCTCGGCCGTACTCATGGACGCCTTCGTGATCAGGATGCTCATCGTCCCTGCAATCATGCACAAGATCGGCCCTGCCAACTGGTGGATGCCGCGCTGGCTCGACCGGATCCTGCCGCACCTCAGCATTGAAGGCGACGACATCGAGGGTGAAGGCGCCGTAGGCGTAGGTGTCGAAGATAGGACGACGCGCGACGCCGCACCCGAGCCCGCGCACTCCCCTACTGGGCTCTGACACTCGTCTCCGCTCGCTACGCGCATGGCGAGCGGAGGCCTGCTCTGAGTTCCTCGTAGACGCCTCTCGCGTCCATCGCGGAGGACAACGGCGCAGAGCGGATCGACGGCGAGCCCGGCGCCAAGACGTCATCAGACCCAGAGCTGTATCGCCGAAGGCGCTGCAACGTGCGCCCCGCTCGGCGAAGAGGAGCGAGCGCCGTCCCCGGAGGCCCTCAGCGATTCCCTCGTGTTGACCGTCAGCATTCATCGGGCTCCCTCAAGGACCAGGGCATCCGCCCGGCACGTACCTATTCGTCGCTGATGACGTGCAGCAACGCGTCGTCCCGCGTGCGGTGCCACGGGTCGCCGGGCGCCGCATGGGAGGCATTTCCTTCTCGGGAAAGGCACGAAGCGATGGCGGCACTGTGCCGGTGAAAGCACTCGGACCAGTGCCCGGTGCTGGGCTTGACCATGCCCGCCCTCGCCCCGATCGGAACCAACGAACAAACTCACGTGGCGGGCGGACGCCGCTCGAGCGGGATGATTCGGCCGGACTCAGCAAGGTCAATTGTCACGCGGCGCTGACCGACACGGCCTGCCCGGCCCTACCGGACCCCTGTCAGGCCCTCCCGCTCGGCGACGCGGCCCGCAACAGCCGCTCGGCGTCCGAGTCGCGAGGCACCGCGATCTCGGTAGACCAACCGCCCGCACGTATCGTCGCGATCACGACATTTGGGTAGACCGGATGGACCGAAACGTCGAGCGTGTCGGGGGCCCCGAGCGGGATCACCAGGCGTGACGTCGAGTAGTCAGGGCCGCGACCACGCGCCAACCATTGACGCCGGCCGAGAAGCTCCATCGCCGTCGCGTCCGCAAGGAACGCCGCGCCGTGAAGGGTCATCGGCGAAACGGCGTGCGACGCACGCGTAAGGGCCCCTCGCACGCCGCCCAGTTTCGGGGCCAAGCGCCGACGTCCATGGGAAGTCCAGACCGTGAGGCCAGGATTGCCTGCACGAAGCTTGAGAAAGCGGCTGACGAGGTACGTGTCGGCGGCCCCTGGGTTGGGCACCGCCTGCACTCCTGTCACGGCACTTCCACCACGCATGAGCGCCGACCCGACGCTGCTCACGCGCCGCGCGCTCGCGCCCGCACGGAGTTCATCAACGAATCGGGTGGCCTTGTCGTGTGCCGACCCGTTGTACCTGAACGAGATCGAGGTGCCCGCAGAACTCGAGACGGTCAGCCGTCCATCCAGGAGGTTGAGATCGTCTCGGATCGCGACCACATCGGCGACCAGAACGGACCTCACGTCGTACCCAACGCCTTCGCCAGCCGTGACGCCTCGCACAGTCTTCGCGTCTCGCCTGCTGAGCACCGTGAGCCGCTGCTCTTCCAGAATCACGAGGTGGTCGTAGAGGTCCATTCCAGCCACAGCGTCCCTGCGCGCGACGTTGCGCGGCACCTTGAGCACGATGCGCGTCGCCGTCAGATCGATCGGGTAGGAGCCAAACAGTTTGGGCACATCCTCGGGGACCGCGACCTCGTCGATCCACGGCCCAAAACGGTCATATTCCCGCACGTCGGCGGCGGTGGGATTCATGCTCGTGTCCTTTTATCCTCGTGTGAAGTCGATGCGTCCGCGCAGATGCGCTCCAGAGCCGCGGTGAACGTCAGGACATCGGACGCCTCGACCTTGTCGAAGATGCGCCGCCTGACGCTTGCCACATGCGCGGGCATGGCCCGTGCAAGCCGCTCGCGCCCCGCGTCCGTGAGACCCACCTGGTGAACGCGCCCATCGGCGCCACTAGGCGCGCGCTCCACGAGCCGCTTGGCCTCCAAGAGCTTGACGACCCTGGTCACGGCGCCCATCGACAGGGCGGTCTCTGACGCCAAGTCGCCCATCCGCAGGCGCCCCTGCGGGGAATCGGAGAGGTGCATCAGGGTGAAGAACTCGCTCATCGACAGCTCATGCTCGCGGCCGAGGTCGGCGATGAAGGTCCTCGGAAGAAACACCAAGGTGCGCGCGAGCACCCGCAAGAAGTCCTCTTCCTCTTCGCTGAGGGGCTCGGGTACGGCAAGCGATGCGGTCATTCAAAATACTTTAGCAGTGAAGTATCAGCCCGTGGTCGCCTCATCCGAAGATCTCGGCGAGGGTTCCCCTCATCACGTCGGCATCGGCGTCGATCCCTGTCCACAGACGAATCCCAATCACCGCCTGATTTACCAGCATCCCCAGGCCATCAATAACCGTGCACCCGCGCGCCTCGGCCTCCGCGACGAAGGCCGTCCGCGGCGGATTGGGGATGACGTCGGCGACGATCATGCCCTGAGCGAGCGTTCCGTAGTCGATATCGGGCTTCGCCGCCACATCGGGGAACAGTCCCACGGAGGTCGCGTTGATCAGGATCTCGGCGCCGGTGGGCACCGCAAACGTCCCGTCCCAGTCGGCGGCCGACGCGCTCACCTGCGTGCGCTCGCTCAGGTCCTGCACGAGGCCCTCGCTGCGCCCCGCGTCGCGATTCGCTATCAGGAGATGACCCGCCCCAGCGAGCGCGAGTTCAAAGGCGATCGCACGGGCCGCTCCCCCGGCGCCGAGGATGACGATGTGCTTGCCCCTCGGGTCGACGATGCGCCGCAACGAGGTGAGGAAACCCTGCCCGTCGGTGTTCTCCCCGATGAGGCGGCCGTCCCTGATCACCACGCAGTTGACCGCGCCGATGAGCGCCGCCGATTCGGCAAGCTCGTCGAGAAAGGGAATCACGGCGACCTTGTGGGGCAACGAGCAGTGGAATCCTGCCCACCCCATCGCGACCGCCCCATGCACGGCGGCCTCGAGGCCGTCGGGCGCCACCTCGCACGTCACGTACCTGGCGTCGAGATTCGCGTGGCGATACGCCGACTCCACCATCGCGCCGGTCGGATTCTCGGCGGCGGGGGACGCGAACAGGCCCGTCAGTTGGCTCAGGAACGTGTCCGGTGCCGTCATCGGAATCCCTTCGTCGGGAAACACAGTGTGCGCCTGGCCAGATTCGAACCGGCGCCACCCGTTTTAGGAAAGCGGTCAATCGACTACCGACAACTTTCGGTTGCAACCGATTGATCACGACTACCGCACGGGCTCGCCCATCAATGTGACGGCCAACTGCGGCAACCCGCGGACGTTTTGCGAAGTACTCGTGGATGACTTGTGGATGAAAGGAAACGCAAGGCCGTCGGACGATGCCCTACGCGTGGCCCGTGGGCCAAGGAATTCGACCACAACGCGGACGGGCCAGGCGATGCGGCGTGCTGACCGTCGGCGTTCCACCAGCCTTAGAGTCCTTGCCACTCCGGTTTGGCCGCGTAGGTGCTGTGGAAGTAGTCCGCGAGTTGCAACCGCCCCGCTGCGGCAGGGTCGACGAGAACGCTCACGTGGGGGTGATGCTGGAGGATCGTCGCGGGCCACATCGCGCTGACGGCGCCTTCCACGAGGTGGTGGATCGCTTCTGCCTTAGCCCGCCCTGTCGCGATCAGCACGACGTGTCGCGCACTCATGATCGTGGCGAGCCCCTGCGTCAAGCAGTGGCGGGGCACCTGCTCCAGGTCACCGCCGAAGAATCGAGCATTGTCCACGCGGGTCTGCTCGGTCAGTGTCTTGATCCGGGTCCGTGATGCGAGCGAGGACCCCGGTTCGTTGAACCCCACGTGGCCGTCTGAGCCGATGCCGAGGATTTGCAGGTCGACTCCGCCTGCTTCAACGATCGCCGTCTCATACCGTGCGCACGCTGCAACGACGTCCTCCGCGAGACCGTCGGGACCCCGCACAGCACCGGCCGCAAAATCGACTCGCGAAGCAATCTCCTTCTCGATCACGTTCCCGTAGCGCTCCGGGTGGTCGGAAGCCAGTCCGACGTACTCGTCGAGCGTGAAGGCGCGCGTCTGTGCGAACGAGACGCGACCCTCCGTGTATCGCCGCGCCAACTCGTCGTAAATGCCTAGCGGACTCGACCCCGTCGCGAGGCCTAGGACGGCCCTTGGGTTCGTCTCCAGCAGCGACTCGATAGAGTCGGCTGCGAGAGCCGCCAACTTCTCTGGTGCCGCAATCACGACCTCCATGACTTCTCCTCCTGTGCTCCGCGACTAGCTCGGACCTCTGCCCGGACACTGGTAGGACGACCTGGCGTCACCTTCGTGATTGTCGCACGCCGCATCGTCCTCACGGTGCCACCACCACGCCCGCACGCCGCATCGTCCTCACGGTGCCACCACCACGCCCGCACGCCGGACGCTCAGCACCCGGAAGTCGTCGTCGACCACCAGGACGTCCGCCCGGCGACCTGCCTCGAGCGCCCCCACAGTTTCGTCACCGAGTACCGTGGCCGGGGTGGTTGCCGCAGCCAGCAGGACGTCGACGAGCGGAACCCCACCCGCGACCGTAGTCCGCACGATGTCCAGCAGGTGCGCCGTGCCGCCCGCGATAGCCCCTCCCTGCGTCAGCCGCGCCACCCCGCCGTCGACCGTGACGTCCTGCGAGCCAAGCCTGTACGCACCGTCCGGCATCCCTGCAGCCGCCATCGCGTCGGTCACCAGGACGACGTTGCCCGCACCGACCAGGCTGAACAGGCTCTGCACCATCTCCGGGGCCACATGGGTGCCGTCTCCGATCAGTTCCACGACCGCTTCACCGCGTGCCGCCGCAGCGAGGAACACCGGGATCGGGCCAGGGTCGCGATGCGTCATCGGGCGCATACCATTGAACAGGTGCGTCACAGTCGACCGGGACGACCGCCGGCCCGGTCTCGCGGCAAGGCGCCCACACGCGTCGTCCATCGCATCCTTTGTCTGCTGCCAGCTCGCATCGGTGTGCCCAAAACTCGGCAGTCCACCCAAATCAATCAGCACGTCGACGACCCCACCCTCTCCCGCGACCCCTGCGAGCTCAGGGGCGATCGTCATCGTCACCAGGTATCCCCCGGCGAGCGTCGCAAGTTCACGGGTCAGGTCCACGTCGGGCACCTGGATCAGCGCCGGATCCTGCGCACCACACCTCGCGGTCGACACAAAAGGACCCTCGAGGTGGATTCCGGCAATCTCCCCGGCCTCGGCTAGCGCCGTCAGCACCCCTACGCGCTGGCGCAACGTGTCCGGCGCTGCGGTCACGAGTGAGGCGACAAGGGTCGTGGTCCCGTGAGCGCGGTGCTCATGCACCGCTACGAGGGCCTCCTCTGGTGTGGTGGCGTCTGGGTAGCTCGCGCCACCTCCCCCGTGGGTGTGAATGTCCACCAGCCCCGGAAGCACAGTGACCGGCGCCGCGACTGCATCGGGCACATCTGGCCACCCGGCCGCTGCGGCCTGCGCGGCCTCACCCACCCACTCGATCATCGCGCCACGGAGAACGACGACTCCGTCGTCAATCACCCGCGTCGGGGTGACGATGCGTCCGCGGAGAAACTCTGGTGCGATCTGCTCACTCATGTTTTGTCTCAGACCTTCCGGTCGGGTAGTGGATTCTGGCCGGGCGGCGGGGGTCCGCCGCGATCGTGGTCGCCATCGTGTGGTGGGCCCCTGGTTCCAGCCGGACGGAGGCCGGGCTGACGTTGCTTGCCTCGACGCAGAGCATCGTGGTCCAGCCCTCGTCGTCGAGGTCCGGGGTCGCGCTCGCTCCCTTGCGGCCCGGGTTCCATACGACGGTGCTCCCGGATCCGCTCATCCCAATACGGAGCTCCCGCTCGCCAGCGACGTCGTTCACAATGACCGTTTCAGGCGCGCCGAAGTAGATACGGTCAACCTCGTCAGCCACCCGCAGCGGCTCAGACTCTCCCACGATCGCGGCGCCGGTCCCGTTCTTGTCAACATAGGCGACGCCTTCGAGGCCCATGATCTCCACCGCGGTGACGTCAGCGACAGATAGATAGGTGTGCAGGGCCTCCTCGAACGTCACGGCCTCGGTCCCCGTGTTGGTGACATCGAGGGCGACGGAAAGCGTTGACCCGACGACGACGATGCAGGTGGCAATGAAGCGGTGCGGCCAGGCCGAGTCGCGCGTCACGACCGAATCCGAGAGCCGAAGCCGGATCGTGACATCGCGACCGTCGTCCTGCGCACTTTCGAAGGTCCACGCCGCAGTCCGCGCGAAACCGTGCCGGGGCGCACCGGGTCGACCAGCCAGCGGCCCGAACCACGGGAAGCACACCGGTACGCCACCACGGATCGCGGTGCGTTCGTCAAAGTTGCTCGACCCACTCAGCCATAGCAGCGACTCCCGCCCGGACGGCCCCCATGCGGTCACGTGTGCGCCGTGCATGTAGATCTCCGCCCAGCCTTCGGGCCCATCGACACGGATCATCGGGAGGCCGCCGGCGCCGGACACGAACTGGACGGAGTCGGGTGGCGCGCTCACAAGGCGTGCTCCCTTGGTCGAAGGTCCTCGACCGTATCGGCGAGGCAGGTCAGGTCAGTGGTGGTCTCGTGCGCCCCAGCACTGACCAGAACATGCGCCGGGTGGCCCGTGGTCACCCCTACGACGCGGCCAACGCCTGCTGCCCGCGCAGAGGCGATCCCTGCAGGGCTGTCCTCGAGGGCCACGAGTCCGAGCGGGTCCATCTTCAGCAGTTCGGCCCCGCGCCTGAACGGCTCCGGGGAGGGCTTGCCGAGCGCGCAGTCCTCCGATGTCACCATGCCAATGGCGCCGTCCGTCAGGTGCAGCAACCGGAGCGCCTCCAGGGCCCACTCGCGCCCGGCTGAAGTCACGACCGCAACCGGCAGACCCGTCCTCAGACACGCCGCCAGTAGACGCGCCGCCCCGGGAACCGCAGTCGGGCGCACGTCCATCGCCTGCAATACGTCTACCACACCATGCTCGACGACATGGGGGTCCTCGTTGCGCCACGGACCATCGACGCTCTCGAAGACCTCGTGGGCGCGCCGTCCGGCAAACTCACGGACGACCTCGTCAGGCACCTCCCACCCCCGTGCGGAGAAGTATTGTCGAAAAGCGCTCTGATTCGCCTCTTCGCTGCGCACGAGCGTGCCGTCGAGGTCGATCAGCAGGCCCGCACCCGGTCGCGCGAGCCAGACGCGCGCCACCTCCGCGCTCAGGTCCACTCGAACAGCGCCGTGCCCGAGCGGATGGCCACACCTGCGTCGACCAGTGGGCGAAGGCAACCAACCTTCCCGTCGAGAGCCACCACCGGGCACATCGCGGACCTTCCACCGGCCTCGACCGCCGCAGGCTCCCAACTGACGACGATATCGCCTGCAGAGACGACGTCTCCCTCATGGACGTGCAGGGTGAACCCAACGCCTTTGAGTTGCACGGTGTCCAGTCCAAGATGCACCAACACAGAATGACTGTCATCGGCAGTGACACAGAATGCATGCGGGTGCAGCTTAACGATCGTGCCTCCGATCGGAGAGATGACATCGACAATTCCGGAGCGCTCCGGATCGATCGCGACACCTGGGCCCACGAGTTCCGCCGCAAAGACGGGGTCGGGGACGTCTGTCATCGCGCGCACGACACCGTTAAGCGGCGCGAGTACGGTGAAGGGTGCAGTCATTTGCGGAGGTCTTCAATGTCCAAAGCAATGCTGTCGGCCTCGGGTCCAACGACCACCTGGACGACGATGCCCGACTTCATGACGCCGTAGGCTCCCGTGGCCTTGAGCGCCGCTTCGTCAACCAGGGACGGGTCGACAACCTCAACACGTAGTCGTGTGGTGCAGGGCTCCAAGTCGACGATATTTGCGTCCCCCCCGAGTGCCGCGAGGATTTGCTCTGCCTTGCTCATGGAATTCTCCTTGTTCTCTGAAGGCGGCCCGATTGCCGCACCTCGTCCGTATTTCATCGTTAGTTACAGCAGTTCCTCGAGGTCTGAGGCCAAGTTATCGACGTGCGGTCCCATCACCACCTGGACCACATGGCCCGAGATCATGACTCCATGCGCTCCCGCGGCTTTCAGCGCTCTCGTATCCACGGCAGCGACGTCGTGAACCTCGGACCTGAGCCGAGTCGTACAGGGCTCGATCTCGATGATGTTGCCCAAACCACCGAGTGCTGCCAGGACGTCTATGGCCTGCTGGCTCACACCCGCATCCTCCCCGTTCATCCCACAACCTCCGTCATCGTTGACTTGCTTTCCGTGGACATTGAGGCAGGCGCGGTTTCGCTCCGCTGTGGAGTGAGGGCTGGCTTGGGTGCCCGCAAAGGAACCCAGAGTACGTATCGGTCGGCGCGATACGTCGATCTCGAATACACACACGCCGTCTCGCCAGCGAAGGTCCGCCGAGCGAGCCGGAGCACGGCTCGACCCGTCTGGAGGCCCAGCAACTCGGCATCTTGCGCGTCGACCTCGCCGGCAGAGACCGTGTCTTCGCCCCAGTCCGGATCAAGCCCGCGGCGGCGCAACTCGCCGTAGATGCTGTCCGGTACGCCGTGGTCGAACAGACCCGGCACTTGGCGGCACGAGAGCCACGACTGCTCGATCGCCATCGGCTCGCCATCGGCGAATCGCACGCGGTGCAGAGCGAAGACCAATTCCCCAGGCAGGATTTCGAGGGCGTCCGCGATGTCGGGCGTAGCGGCGACGATCTCGGCGTCGAGCACCTTCGACGACGGCTCCATGCCGCGCCTTTGCATCTCTTCGCCGAACGATGCGAGCCGTACCTCAAGCTCGAGCTTCGTCTGCGCCACAAATGTGCCCCGGCCTTGCTCCCTGTCGAGGAGCCCCTCGACAACGAGCGCGTCGACCGCTTGCCGGACCGTCATGCGCGACACGCCAAAGCGTTCGCACAAAAGGCGCTCGGAAGGGATCGCGTCGCCCGCCGACAACTCGTGCGTGACGAGCGAGCGCAGGTAGTCCCTGACCCGTACGTACTTGAGAACCGAGCGTGACACCTTTGTCCTTCCGTGACGCGACCTTTGTAGCAACCGATGGTGGTCGCCCTTGACACCGCGGACACCATTCCATCATAGTTATCGCAACTGGTCCAGACATCTAGTTCACTTAGTCGATACCAGCTCGCCGGACCTGGGCAAGGAAGCCCCTGTCGACAACGGCTCCCGACCACCACACAATTTCCAGCACACAACGAGGAGTGCACCTGCAATGACAGCCACCACCGTCGACGCGCCGCGCGAGAAGCGCGGCATTCCCGGTCTAGCCCAACTCCAACGCATCGGCCGCTCGCTCATGATGCCGATCGCATCACTCCCAGCCGCGGCGCTTCTGCTGCGTCTTGGGCAGCCCGACATGCTCGGCAAGGACGGCCTCGCAGGCATGTGGGGCGATTGGTTGCTTCCAGTGGCCGATGTCTTCGGCGCGGCGGGCGGAGCCCTGTTCGCAAATCTCCCGATCATCTTCGCGATCGGCGTGGCAATCGGCTACGCCCGCAAGTCCGATGGCTCGACGGCCCTTGCTGCCCTGATCGGCTATCTCGTCTTCAAGGGCGTCTCCGACGTGCTCTCTCCCTACATCCTCGGCAAGCCGACCGAGGGCGGCACCCAAGAAATGATCAACTACGGTGTCCTCGGCGGCATCGTGATGGGGCTCGTCGCGGCGTTACTGTTCCAGAAGTACTCGCGGATCAAACTCCCGCCTTACCTCGCCTTCTTCGGCGGGCGCCGGTTCGTACCGATCATCACGGCAGGCATGGCGATCATCGTGGCCGTCATCGGCGCATTTGCCTACTCGGCATTCGACTCCGGACTGGGATCGGTCGCGACCTTCGTCGCCGCATCGCCGGTCCTTGGTGGATTCGTCTATGGCACTCTTAACCGGCTGCTCCTTCCGTTCGGCGTGCACCACATCCTGAACTCCACGCTGTGGTTCCAGCTGGGCGACTACACGGGTTCCGATGGCCTGGTCTACCAGGGTGACCTCACGCGGTTCTTCCACGGCGATCCCTCTGCGGGAATCTTCATGACCGGCTTCTTCCCCATCATGATGTTCGCCCTCCCCGCTGCGGCCCTCGCGATCATCCACACAGCAAAGCCCGCAAGGCGCAAACTTGTCGCGGGCCTCATGGGCTCGGCGGCCCTCGTCTCATTCCTGACCGGAGTTACCGAACCGCTCGAGTTCACCTTCATGTTCCTCGCCTGGCCGCTCTTCGTGATCCACGCACTCTTGACGGGAACGTCGCTCGCAATCGTCAACTGGCTTGGGATCCACGATGGATTTGGCTTCTCTGCAGGCGCGATCGACTACGTCTTGAACTTTGGAATCGCACAGAAGCCCCTCCTACTCATCCCGATTGGGCTTGCGTATGGTGCCATCTACTACTTCCTCTTCCGTTGGGTGATCGTCCGCTGGAACCTCCCGACCCCCGGACGCGAAAGGGATGATGCACAAGACGGCGGCGGGGCAGGCGGCTTCTTGTACGACCAGCCTGACGACGAGCCCACAGGGGCCGCCAAGGGCACCGCACAAGTCGCCGGGAGTACGCCCGCGTGACATCGCGGCCAGGCCGGGGCTGAAGAGCCTCGGCCTGGCCGTTCTTACGCCCCAAACTCGGTGCCCGCAAGCAAAACTGGCCTCCCGTGCGGCACCACTCGAATACCCATACCGCGAGGATGCGATGACAAAGAACACCGATCCACAGCAACAGCTCACTGGAATCGGAGCCAGTCCGGGCCAAGCGTCTGGCCCCGTCGCGACCATGCCAGACCCCGTCGCTGAGCCCCTCGCCGGGTCAACGCTCGCCGCGGGCGTTGACGTTGAGCAGGCGGCACAGAGCATCGCCGCGGCGTCAGGAGTCGCCCAAGCCGCCCTCCAAGAGGCCGCGTCCCGCACAAACGGCGCTGGCAAGGAGGTCCTAGAGACCACCGCCATGATGGCGGCGGACCCGACGCTAGTGTCGTCGGCGCAACAACTCGTACGCGACACGCACCTCGACCCATCCCGCGCTGTCTGGGAGGCCGCTGCCACGGTGATCGCTCAGCTCGCAGCCCTCGGAGGGTACATGGCGGAGCGCACGAGGGACGTCGCGGATGTCCGCGACAGGATCATTGCCTCACTCACGGGAACCCAGGCTCCGGGTGTGCCCGTCCTCGATCGCCCCTTCATTCTGGTCGCCACCGATCTCTCCCCCGCCGACACGGCAACGCTCGACCCTGCGCGCGTTGTCGCGCTCGTCACGACCGAGGGTGGACCCACCTCCCACACGGCGATTCTCGCGCGCGCCCTGGGGATACCAGCCGTCGTGGGGGCCGCTGGTGCCCTCGCGATCCCAGAGGGCACGGTCGTGCTTGTTGACGGAACGCGCGGGATGGTCACCGTGAGCCCCACAGCGGACCAAGTCGCCCGCGCGGCCGCTCTCGCCGCCCGCATACGAACGTTCGCCGGTGAGGGCCATACGCGGGACGGCCACCGCGTCCCGCTTCTCGCGAATGTGGGCAAGCCCGAGGGTGCACAGGCCGCCGCCGACGCCGGGGCCGAGGGCATCGGGCTGTTCCGCACCGAATTCTGCTTCCTCGACGAGGCGGAGCCGCCGTCCATCAGCGACCAGGTCGCGAAATACCGACAGGTACTCGCGGCCTTCCCCGGCAAGAAGGTTGTCGTCCGCACGCTCGACGCGGGCGCGGACAAGCCCCTGCCTTTTCTCAGCCATACCGATGAACCCAATCCCGCGCTCGGCGTCCGCGGCTATCGCACCTCCTGGCGCAACCCCGAGGTGCTCGAGGACCAGTTGACGGCAATCGCCCAGGCCGCGGCGGCGGAGACCGCGGAGGTGTGGGTCATGGCGCCGATGATCGCAACGGTTGCGGAGGCGACGGCATTCGTGGAACGCTGCCACGCGCACGGCCTCGCCACTGCAGGCGTCATGGTCGAGGTGCCGAGCGCGGCGCTGCAGTCCCGATCGATCCTCTCCAGCGCGGCCTTTGCGAGCATCGGCACCAACGACCTCACCCAGTACACGATGGCGTCAGACCGCATGCTCACAGACCTCGCCGCGCTCTCGACCGCGTGGCAACCCGCAGTCCTTCAGCTGATCGCCACCACCTGCCTTGGGGGAGCTCAGAACGGCCGACCTGTGGGAGTGTGCGGCGAGGCTGCTGCGGATCCGGCACTCGCTGTCGTGCTCGTCGGGCTCGGAGTCACGAATCTATCGATGACCGCGCGCGCGTTGCCTGACGTCGCCGAAGTGCTCGCCTCCGTCACACTCGAGACATGTCGCGAACTCGCCGCACTGGCGGTCGCGTCTGAGTCTGCGGACGACGCGAAGGCGGCAGTCCGATCACAACTTCCTATCTTGGACGAACTCGGCCTCTAACGCTCCTTTGGCACCACTGGGGATTCCGGCGAGTCGCCGACCCAGTGGGGCCGAGTTGTCGGTCAACTAGCGGTCGCGAGAAACTCGACGAGGGCATCGAGCGAAGGGCCCGCGGCGGGATCTTCGGTCGCGAGGAACACCTCGTCGCCGCATCGCACACCGAGCGTCATGACGCTCAGGATGCTCGCGGCCTGCGCCGGTTCGCCATCATCCTTGCGAATCGTGATCGCGAACGGTTGATCCGCCGCGAGCCTGGCGAAAAGCGCAGCAGGGCGCGCGTGCAGCCCCTCTTCGATCGCTACGATGACGCGGCGTTCAAGCACGACGACCTCCCCGGTGACGACAACTTGTCTAGACCAGCATAGTGCACCCGCAGTGCTGGAACTACGTTTTCGTGGTGCCCAGATGTGCACGCATCACGAGACGTTCGCACACTTCGTGCGTCACCAACGCGTCGGAGGCGTCGAGCAGACTCCCGGCGCGTACCGCGCCGAGGAACTCCTCGCACATGGCGACGAAGCCGCGGTGTGCCGACGCGGAGAGCCATCCGTCTCGCCGGACCAGCCGCTCGCCGTCCACGAGGTCGATGACGTCCGCGAGGTCCACCACCTGACGGCGGCGACCCTCACCGATGACGTCGAGCAGTTCGTGCGCGAGCCCGGCCCTCCAACTCATCACCCCGATGGCGAGCCGACCTTCGCCGGTGAATTGCACCGAGAGTCTTCGACAGTTTCCGGACTCGTCGACCTGCACGGTCGTGACCAGGTTGTCGAGCGACGACGGGACCAGGAACCGAAGCGTGTCGACCACATGGATGAAGTCGTCGAACACCATGCTGCGAGCCGGTCCGGGTGCGTGCTGGCGGTGCTTCTGAAGCTGCACGACGTCACGATCAGCCCAGTCCGCGAGCGCGCGGTAGGCCGGCGCATAGCGACGGTTGAACCCGACCATCAGCGAGACGCCGGTCGCCGCCGCGAGCGAGACAAGCTCTTGAGCACTCGCGAGGTCAAGAGCGAGTGGCTTGTCGACCAACACCGGGACACCGGCGCGCAGCAGCGTCGCGACCACCTCGGGGTGGGACTCGGACGTGGTGTGCACGAACGCGGCGTCCAGGCCAGCATTCACAGCCTCCTCAACCGTTTCAAACCGATCGGGAATACGGTATGCGTCACCGACCGAGCCCAGGCTCGACGCCGTACGCGAAACGAGCACCGGAGTGACGCCGCGCATCGACGTCACGACCGGCAGATACGCCTTTCGGGCTATCGACCCGAGGCCGACCACCGCGACTCGCATCATCGACCCGCTCCTCGCCGTCAGTGGCACTGGACTCTGCCAGAGTAGACCCGGACCGGCGCACGCAAGCCGCTGACCCGTACATCAGTGCGCCTGGCCAGATTCGAACTGGCGACACCCGCTTTAGGAGAGCGGTGCTCTATCCCCTGAGCTACAGGCGCTTGGGGGTTCTAGGGTACCGGGTCGCGGACCTACCAGCGTGCGTGAACGTGCTCGCGAATCGAGTCGTGATAGATGCGCGCCAACTCGGCCATCACATCATCGGGCAAGCTAGGAAGGTCCCCCACCGCCGCGTTCAACTTGACCTGTTCGACGGTGCGCGCGCCTGGAATCGCCGCCGTCACGCCTGACTGCGTCAACCATCGCAAAGCAAGCTGGGAAGTGGTCCAGCCCTCGGGCGTCAACGCGGCGACCTCGCGGGCCGCACGCACTCCCACCTCGAAGGGCACACCGGAGAACGTTTCGCCCACGTCGAACGCCTCGCCGCCCCTGTTATAGGTGCGGTGGTCGTTCGCGGCAAAGGTCGTGGACTCGTCGTACTTGCCCGACAACAGGCCGGACGCCAAGGGAACCCGCGCAAGAACCGCCACACCCGCTGCGGCTGCGCGCGCCAGCACGAGGTCAAGGGGCTTGCGGCGGAACACGTTGACGATGATCTGGATCGAGACGAGGCCCTCTTCGTCCAGCACATGCAGCGCCTCGTCGACCTTTTCGACCGACACACCCCAAGCACGCACCCTTCCCTCGTCGCGAAGCGTCCTCAGAGCGTCAAACGTGCCCGGATCGTGCAACACCTCCGTCGGAGGGCAATGCAACTGAATCACTTCGAGCGTGTCGACGCCGAGGTTCTCACGCGACCTATCGGTCCACTTCCTGAACGCGTCAAGCGTGTAGGCCTGGGCGACGTGCGGATCGGCACGCCTGCCCATCTTGGTGACCACGGCGAACCGATCCCTGTCAGGACGCGACGCCAGGAACGCGCCTATGGCGCGCTCCGAACGGCCGTCGCCATAGACGTCGGCCGTGTCGAACAGCGTCACACCCGCATCGGCCGCAGCCTCAAGGATCGACTGCGAAAGCTCGTCGTCGACGTTGCCCCAATCGGCTCCAAGCTGCCAGCAGCCCAATCCGATCTCGCCCACGGACCGACCAAGTCTGGTCACATAGTTGCTGCGCATGAAGCCAAGCTCCTCAGTGCCGAGGGCGAACGCGAAACGGATTTAGCCCGTGACGCGAATGAAGGTGGGGTTGCGCTGCCAAATGCCACGGAACTGAATCGTCTTGCCAGAGAGCGGCGCGTCGATCTGCAGATTCGGACCCGCGTAGATCCCCACGTGTCCAGGACTCACGATGATGTCGCCTGGCAGTGGGGAGTCGACCCTCGTGCCAATGTTCCAGTAAGCGCTCGAGCTGTGCGGAAGCGAGATTCCGAGCTGGCCGTAGACGTAGCTTGTGAAGCCGGAGCAGTCGAAGCCCGTCGCGGGGCTCGAGCCGCCGCGGACGTAGGGAATGCCCACATACTTTGCGGCCTCGGCGATGACTGCGGATCCAGCGATGGCCTGTGCGACGTCGGCGCTGTTAGCGACGGTGCGCGCGGTTGAAGAAGTCGTGCGGCGCACGACAGGCTTGGGCTTGGGGTTAATGGTCACGGTAAGCGCCGGCGTCGCGACCGCGAAGGACGCGTCCACATCGGCGGCAACAGGTGCACCAATTTGCTCGACCTCTGCCACAAACTCGGTGCCTTGAACGGCCACCGCCTGGGCATCTGGGGTCGCCGGCTCGGAGCCGGAGATCGCGACGGAGGCCACGCCGGAGAGCGGGATTACTACCAGAGCTGCTCCGATTGACACTGCCATCGCGCGCGACTTGGCGCGCATGTATCCGTACCTCAAATTCAAATCCTTTCGCGCTCATTGCGCCATACGACTCTCGGTCGATCATCTCGCCACTCACGTGACTCGATCGCTGCCGTGCCGTCCTAGGGGGTTCTACCCTGTCTTCTTGACTGCACCACGTTACCTGGTTGCAAGCCTACTTGGCTCCCCTCCTCAACGAACAAGTGCCGCGCTACGTCCCCGGCAATTTCCATCGAGCCTTGCGCGGTCGTGATCTCGACGCCATCGTCAACCCCACGGAAGGTGACGAAAGTCCCAGGTAGCATGCCGATTTCGATCACATCGTCGAGGAATCCCTCGAGCGTCTGAGGGGCCTCACCGATCCTCAAAAGGGTGCCGCTAGACGCGCCCCTGGCAAGAAAATCAGCTACTGACGCGGCCCCATTGGGGACCTTCGTCCCGGCTCCGGGGCTCGTTCCGAGCTCATCCAAACCCGGAATCGGGTTGCCATAGGGAGACGTCACCGGGTTGCCAAGCATCTCGAGTAACCGGCGTTCGACCCTGTCACTCATGACGTGCTCCCACCGGCACGCCTCCTCATGAACGTGTTCGAGCGGCAGCCCAATCACGTCGATCAGGAGGCGCTCGGCGAGACGATGCTTGCGCATGACCCGCGTCGCGCGCACCATGCCCTCATCCGTCAGGCGCAACGTCCTGTCGCCTTCCACCACAACGAGCCCGTCGCGGGCCATTCTTGCGATGGTCTGCGACACCGTCGGCCCCGCATGGCCCAGCTGGTCCGCGATGCGCGCACGCATGGGCAAAACCCCGTCTTCGAGCAACTCGAAGATGGTGCGCAGGTACATCTCGGTGGTGTCAATCAGATCCGTCATCCCGAGTGCCTGCCCATACCTCGATATGTCCATCCGGCGTCGGTCCAGGCGCGGGGATCGAGACAGTTGCGCCCGTCAATCACGATGCGGCCCACCGCCTCCTTGCCCAAGTCGTTCGGGTTCGCGTCCCTGAACTCGCGCCATTCGGTCGCGACGATGACGAGTTCGGCACCTCGAACGGCGCCAAGCATGCCGTCCGCAAAGGGCAGGGTGGGCCACGCCTTCGCGGCGTTCGCCATGCCCTCGGGGTCATAGACCGTCACCCTTGCACCCATGAGGTGGAGCCGGCCTGCGACATCGAGAGCGGGAGAGTCCCTCACATCGTCGCTATTGGGCTTGAAGGCCGCCCCGAGCACCGCGATCGGGCGCCCCACGACGGATCCGCCCAGTTCGCGCACAGCCATGTCAACCACTCGGTCCCTGCGCCGCATGTTGACCGCGTCTACCTCCTGTAAGAACGCGAGCGCCTGATTCACTCCGAGTTCGCCTGCGCGTGCCACAAAGGCCCTGATGTCCTTGGGGAGGCACCCACCGCCGAAGCCGAGGCCTGCTCCCAGGAACTTGCGACCGATGCGCTCGTCATATCCGATCGCGTCCGCGAGCTCGGTGACGTCGGCTCCCGTGGCGTCGCATACCTCTGCGATCGCGTTGATGAACGAAATCTTGGTGGCCAGGAAGGCGTTCGCGCTCACCTTGACAAGCTCCGCGGTCGCGAGGCCCGTCACCAGGAACGGCGTGCCACGCCCGATGGCGTCGGCGTAAACGGCGCGAGCCACCTCCTCGATGCGGCCGGGCCGCGAGGGATCAACGCCAACGACGAGCCGGTCGGGGCGCAGCGTGTCCTCGACGCCAAAGCCCTCACGCAAGAACTCCGGATTCCATCCGAGGTCGACCGCGTCGCCCGCGGGAGCGAGCTCGCGCACCCGCGCGGCAAGGCGCGCAGCGGTGCCGACGGGCACTGTGGACTTGCCGAGGATGACGGTGGGCTTGGTCAGGAGCGGCGCGAGGCCATCGATGACCGCGTCGACGAACGTGAGGTCGGCCGCGTACTCGCCCTTCTTTTGCGGCGTGCCGACGCCGATGAAGTGGACGTCAGCGTCGGCGGCCTCACGGGCGTCGGTCGTGAATCGCAGCCTGCCTGTCGCGACGTGTTTGCTAATGAGTTCGGGCAGCCCTGGTTCGAAGAACGGCACCTCGCCGCGCGACAGCGTGGCCACCTTGGCGGCATCGATGTCCACCCCCACGACCTCATGCCCCAACTCGGCCATTCCCGCGGCGTGCGTCGCCCCCAAATAGCCAGTGCCAAAGACTGAAACGAGCATCGTCATGCGCCCAGACTAGTCGCGCACCGCCGGGACCTCGGCGACGAAGACCACTCCCGAGGCCTCGATCAGCACGGGGCCCTCGCCCGCGGCCACGAAGACGGCGTCTCCGCGGCCCAGATCGGCCGTGTGGTTCGCGGTGGTGAGGCGTGCAGTTCCCTCAACCGCCAACACGATGCGCGGTCCCGAGGTCGCTGTCGCCGTCCCGTCGCGCACGACGGACAGTTCGAACTCGTTGGCGTCGCTCGACAGTCGGGTGAAGGCTCCCTCGACGGACGCTCGCGGCACGACGGGAGTGGAGGGCGTCAAGACGGCGAGAGAGCGCATGAGGTCCGGGTCGACCGGCTTGTGCGTCAAGCCGGCACGGACCACGTTGTCGGAGTTGGCCATGATCTCGACCCCGTCGCCGCTGATGTAGCAGTGCACGGTGCCCGCAGGGGTGAAGAGCGCCTCGCCGGGAGCGAGGGTGACAGCGTTCATCGCCAGGGCGACCAAAGCCCCCGCGTCGCCGACGTGATGCACGAGGGCATCGCACGCGATACGCGCCGACGCGCCGTCCCCCGCTGCGCCCGATGCGAGGCGGGCGATCGCGTCGGAGTGATCCGACGTCAATACCGCCGTCACGTAGGCAGCATTCTCACCGGATGCGAGAGTGTCACACAGTCCTGCGGCATCGTCGCCACCGAGCCGCTCGAGGTCACTCATGAGCTCGCCCTCGGGGCGAAAGCCCGACAGGACCACCATCTCCGTAATCGCGACGAGCATCTCGGGCTTGGGCGAGGCGTCCTTATAGGTTCGTCCGGGATGGGTCAGCGCCACCCCGCGGTCCTCTTCGGCCGCGAAGCCCTCCTGAGCCCTCTCAAGCGTCGGGTGCACCTGGATCGACAGGGGCCTCGCGATCGACAACACCTTGAGGAGATACGGGAGCCGCCCGTAGTCCCTGGCGACGTCCTCGCCGAGCGCCGCAGCGGGGTTGGCCGCGATCACCGCGTCGAGCGGGCCATTCGCCGTCGTCGAAGGAGCGGACGGGTGCGCGCCCCACCAGGCCTCGGCGTACGGGTCCCCATCGGGTGCGAAACCCAAGAGATCAGGAATGCCCTGGCTCGAGCCCCAGTCGAACCGCTGCAGTGCGGGCGTCAGAGCAATCACAGGTGCCATCATGCCATCGTCTGGAGTCGGTACTCTTGGGACATGACGGCCGACCTCGTAATCCCCTCACATATGCTGCCCCTCGACGGGCGTTTTGGTTCCGGCCCCTCAAAGGTCCGCGACGCACAGGTGCAGGCGCTCGCCGCCGCCAACCCCGGCATTCTTGGCACGTCCCACCGCCAGGACCCCGTGCGCGGCTTGGTGGGCGACGTGCGGCGCATGCTTGCCGAGCTATATCGCCTTCCCGACGGCTACGAGGTCCTGCTCTCGAACGGCGGCTCGAGCTTTGTGTGGGACGCCGCGGCCTTTGGCCTGATCGAGTCGCGCGCGCAACTTGCCGCGTTCGGTGAATTTGGCTCCAAGTTTGCCGCGTCCGTCGCGGCCGCGCCGCACCTCGAAACGCCCACGGTGCACAGGGCCGATGCCGGATCGATCGCCGTGCCCGCCCTTGAGGACGGCATCGACACCTACGCGTGGCCGCATAACGAGACCTCCACTGGCGCCACTGCCCCCGTCCGCCGTGTCGAAGGCGCCGACGGTGCGCTCATGGTGGTCGACGGCACCTCGGCGGCAGGCGGAATCGACATCGACGCTCGCGAGGTGGACTTCTACTACTTCGCCCCGCAGAAGTCGTTTGCGTCCGATGGTGGACTGTGGTTCGCGCTCGCGTCACCCGCGGCAATCGCCCGCATCGAGGCCGTGGCCGCGACGGGCAGGTACATTCCGCCTTCGCTTTCGCTCCTCGACGCCGTGACTAACTCGCGTGCACAACAGACGCTCAACACCCCGGCGATCGCGACTCTCGTCATGATGAGGGCCCAGCTGGAGTGGATGCTCGCCGGCGGCGGACTGAAGGCGATGGCCGCGCGTTCGGCAGCCTCGTCATCGGCGATCTACGCATGGGCCGAGGCGTCCGACTTCGCCACGCCGTTTGTTTCCGACCCCGCTCACAGGTCACCCGTCGTCGCCACGATCGACCTGGCCGCCGAGGTCGACTCCGCGCGGCTCCAGACCATCCTCAGGGCACACGGCATCGTCGACGTGTTCCCGTACCGCAAGCTGGGACGCAATCAACTCCGCATCGCGGTGTTCCCCGCCGTCGACACAGCCGACGTGGTGGCTCTCCTCTCGTGCATCGACTGGGTGGTCAGCCACTGGTAGCCACGAGGCGAAGCCGTGTCGACGACTCGCTCGAACCCGAGCGTCGTCGACGCAAGCGCGGCTTCATCTGGCCCTTGGTGCTCGCGTGCGTTCTTGGTGGGACGACATGGACCCTCGCGCACGCGGCGACTCTGCCCTCACCCCCCGTCGACTCCCCCGCTGCCGCCGAGTTTGCGACGAACTCGGCGCAATCTCCCATCGACGCGGGCGTGCCGTCGACCGAACCAGGCGCGTCACCGGCCCCTGCGGCGTTCGGACCCCAACTCGAAGTGGTGCTGCCGCCACCGCCGCCGCCGAGTCCGGTCACCGGTGGCAGCAAGTCCGTGACGATGGGCATGGCGTTTACCGACTTTTGCCGTGGCGGAGCAACGGCCACCGCTTCGCCAGGTTCGGTGAAGGGGCTGCTGGCCGCCGTCAACACCGAACGCGCCCGCATCGGCAGCCCAGCGTTGACCTGGAACGCCTCGCTCGCGGCCGATGCAGCGAGTTGGTCGAGCACCATGGCGGCAAACCATTCCGCTCACCCCGAGTACCTCCTCACGAGCGAATCGGGGTCACGACTCGTGGGTAGCCAAGAGTGGGTAGCCGCCGTGTTCCACCACAGCGGCCTCGGTGCAGAAAACATCGACTTTGCCTACGGGCGGGGCACGAGCCCCGCCGGCGCGCATGCGGCCTGGATGAAGTCACAAGGGCACTGCGAAAACGTCATGAATCCCAGGTACACGCAGTTTGGTGCAGGAGACGCGTGGGCAGTGGACTCAAGCTATTTCGCGACCGAACGCTTTAGCTAAAGGAATCGACCTGCGGGGGCCGCCCGCGCGGCGTCCATTTGAGGAATGCGGCCGTCGCGGCCGCACCCATTCCGCCTGCGGTAAACAGGCCAACAGGAAGCGCAATCGCGGCACCAAGCGCGACAATCGCGGGGCCCAACAGGCCACCCATGTCTTGCATGATCGACCACGCGCCCAAGAACACGGCGCGCCCCTTCTGTGGGGAAGCATCGGCGCCAAGCGTCATCACCACCCCCGATCCCCACCCGTTGCCCGCACCGATCACGAGCGCGAGCACCGCGACGAGCGCAGGCGTCGACGCGAACGGGAGGAGGGCAGCGCCCAGGCCGAGCGCCATCACGGAGGGAACCGCCGTCCACACGCGCCCAAAGCGGTCCATGACGTATCCAGCCGGGATGAAGAGCGCCATGTCGATCGCTGCGGCCACGCCGAAAATGAGCGAAGCGCCCGACTCCCCCATGCCGATGTGCTCGGCCCACAGGGGAAGCACCACGACCCTGGCTTGCCTCAAGCCCCCCATGAGGACCACCCCAAGCCCGAGCGTCACCAGCACGTGGCGGTAGGGTCCGAGCACCTCCATGGGGCTCAGCCGCACGCGATCGGCACGCGGAATAGTGAGATGCCGCGGCGCGGTGAACACCAAGACCCCGATTCCGGCGGCGACGGCAAACGCGGCGAACACGTAGTCGGCGCGCAGGCCCATCCACACGATGATTCCGGCGCCCACCATGGGGCCAATGAAGTTGGCGATGCGCCACACCCCGGCGAGGGTCGTGAGCGCTCGCGCCCTGGCATTCGGGGGTACCAGTGCGTCGATGTGAGACTGCCGCGCCACATGCACCCAGCCGTGCCCGATGCCAATCACTGCAATTCCTGGCGTCAGCATCACGACGTTGAGCGCCGAGGCACACACGAGCGCTCCCGCGGCCAGGACGCCGTAGCCCACGAAGGTTGCCGGGATGGGGCCGCGGTGGCTAGCCATCGAGCCCCCGAGAGCGGATCCCACCATGCGGCCGCCGGAGTACACCGCGATGGACAGCGAGGCAATCGCCGCCGATTCTCCCAAAGACAGCGCGGAGAGCGCAAAGATCGGGAGCATCGCGCCGATGCCGATTTCGGCAAGGAACGTCGGGAGGTACACGGAGAGTGCCAAAGCGCGCACTGCTGCGCTGCGGGGCACTCTCCTGTTACTCAGCTGCGGCCTCGTCCTCGACGGCGGGAACCTCAACGTTGTCCTCGGCGACAGGTGCCTCATCGACCGGTGCGTCAACGACGTCCTCAGCAACGAGTTCTTCTGCCACCTCGTCGCTCGAAGTCGCCTCGGACTCGGTCTCGTCGCTCACGTCACCGTGTGCGTCGGCTTCGGCTTCGGCTTCGGCTTCGGCTTCGGCTTCGGCTTCGGCTTCGGACTCGATTGGCTCGGGCTCAGGCTCGGACACCAAGTCGAGGGCGTCGAGCGCGCCCGAGTTGATCACGGGATCGTGGCCTGGCCATTCGGAAAGCCTGCGCTCCGCTTCGGTCTGCGAATGCGCGCCACATCCGTGATCGACGCTCACCACGCGACCATCGGACGGGGACCACTCATTGGTGCACGCACCGAACATCAAGCGGAACGACCCTGCCATCGGCGCCCAGAAGGCGCACGTCGAGCACGTCGCGGTCGCGGACACGGCCGACGCCGCCGACGGCCCGTGCGAACCGCGGTACCACCTGTCCGCCACGGCCTCGCGGGACTCGGGGGCGAGCACGCGCTCGCGGCCGAGGCCAAATTCAAAGATCGCGGTGCGGTCGAGATCCTCATCGTCCGTTGCCGTGTATCCGGGAACGAGTCGAGGGTCGTCTGCGATGAACGGAAGCACCATTCCCGGCTCGAGATCACCGGGTTGAACACGTTCGGACCACGGCACCCAGCCGGGGGCAAGGAGTGCCCCCTCGCCGGGGAGGAGCGCCGATTCGCATACCGTCGCGGTGTCGCCGTCGACAGCAAGGTCGACCGTCCAGTCCCATCCCAAATAGCCGGGAAGGGTGCACTCGTAGCGCACGGAAACGAGCCCGTTGCCGCCCTCCTGTACACCCCGGAGCCCGCCGACAGCGGACTCGCCGCCCGCGGTATCGATGACGGCGAGGCGAGCCGCATCGGCGATGACCTCTTCTACTTTGGTACTCATGTCACGCATCCAATTGATCTGCAACGGCGCGCAATACGGCGGCCACCTGGGCGCCCTTGGCGCCCTCGGGGTAGCGGCCCTTGCGCAGCACGTTTGAAACGCCGTCGAGCATCTTGATCAGATCCTCGACGATCATGGTCATGTCGTCGGCAGGCTTGCGCTGGGACTGCGAGATCGACGGCGCCGGCTCCGTGATGGTCACGGCCATTGCCGAGGGGCCGCGCCGGCCGTCCGCAACGGAATACTCCACCTTGGCGCCAGGCTTGGGCGCGGCGGAACCTTCGGGCAGCGCGGAAGCATGCAGGAAGACCTCGTCGCCCTCATCGCCTGCGATGAAGCCGAAGCCCTTTTCGGTGTCAAACCACTTCACTCGTCCGGATGGCACGGGTATCTCTCCTGTCGATGCCGCAGTTGCGGCGAGTGCCAGTCTACAAGGGCATCGGCCGCAACCTGGCGTGCTTCCCAGCGTTCTCCCAGCGAGCCACGCCACACTTGAGTCATGGCAGTCCCCCCACCCGCGATTCTCATCGTCGACGACGAGCCAGACCTGCGCGATTTGCTCACCACCTCGCTGCGGTTTGCAGGCTTCGAGGCTCAGGCCGTCAACTCTGGAAAGGCAGCGCTCGACACCCTCGAAGTAGGCCACGTCGACCTGGTCGTGATTGACGTCATGATGCCCGGCATGGACGGTCTCACCGCCGTGCGCAGGCTTCGTGCCAGGGGCGATGAGGTGCCCGTGCTCTTCTTGACGGCCAAGGACGATTCAGACGACGTCGTCGCGGGGCTGCGGGTCGGAGGCGACGACTACGTGACCAAGCCGTTTCGACTCGCCGAACTGGTCGCACGTATCGAGGCTATTGTGCGCCGGTCGCGCACCGGCTCGACCCCGGACTCCGTCCTTCGCGTCGCGGATCTCGAGCTCGACGACGACGCGCACGAGGTTCGCCGCGCGGGAGAGATTTTGGACCTCACGCCCACCGAGTTCTCGCTGCTGCGTTACCTCATGGCGAACGCGGGAAGGGTCATGTCCAAGGCCCAGCTGCTCGAGTCCGTATGGGGCTACGACGGCGGAGACGGCAACCTCGTGGAGACCTACGTGTCGTACGTGCGCCGCAAGGTTGATGCCCCGTTTGACGCCCCTCTCGTTCACACTAAGCGGGGAATCGGCTACGTCATCAGGGAGCCGCGATGAAGTCGTGGCCCCTCAAGTGGACAATTCCCGCGATCGCTCTCGTCCTGGTGCTCCTCACCGAATTTCTCATCGGCGCCGCAGTGCTCGTCTTGCTTCAAAGGACCCTCACCGCCCAGCTCGACGCCAAGCTTGAGGCCACGGCGTCCGCTCTCGTAGCCCGACCGGGCGCGCTTGCGACCCTCACCAAGAACGACGACGGGGGCGAGGAGCTACTTCAGGCGCCCAATGACGTCATTGTCGCCGTGTACCGCGCGGATGGCAGCGAGGCGAGGGCCGCGACTCGGCGCCTCAGCAGCGGGCGCCCTCGACCCCCGATCGACATCGTTGCCAACGCCCAAGCGCCGTACACCGCACGCGCGCAGGGAGAGCCGTGGCGCGTCGTGAGCCGGACCATCGCCGGAGGAGCCGCGGACGGCACCACGATCGTCGTCATGGCTCCGCTGCGGGACGTCGGCTCGGTTTCGACCACGCTGGGCAGGGGCATCGTGTTGCTCGGGCTCGCCGTCGCGGTCCTGGCCGCCGCGCTCGCCGCGTTGGCAACGCGCCGTTCCTTGCGCCCCCTTGCCGACGCCGAGCGCACCGCCGCCGCCATCGCGGCGGGCGACCTCACGCGCCGCGTCGCCGATTACCCCGAGGGCACGGAGGCGGGTTCACTCGCCGCATCCCTCAACGTGATGCTCGATCGCTTGTCGTCGTCCATGGCCGAACGCGACGCCACCGAGGCCAAGCTGAGGCGTTTTGTCTCCGACGCCTCGCACGAACTCCGCACCCCGCTCGCCGCGATTCGCGGTTACGCGGAGTTGCACCGCATGGGCGCCGATGGTGCGGGCGAGGCGCTCGGGCGTATCGAGGCGAACGCGGACCGTATGACCGCGCTCGTCGATGACCTCCTTCTGCTTGCTCGCTCGGACGAGGCAAGCGCCGTCCTCGGTGGCGACGATCAGGTGGATCTGGCGCACATCCTCGAAGAAACCGCCGCCGATATTCGGGTCCAAGATCCGTCGCGGACGGTGACTGTCAGCATCGAGACCGCAGGTGTTGTCTGCGGCTCGAGGCGCCACCTCAGCCAGCTCTTCGCCAACCTCGCCGGAAACGTGCTGCACCACACCCCGTCGGGCTCTGCGGTCGAACTTATCCTCACCGCAGATGGTGAAAGCGTCGTGGCCACGATGCGCGATCACGGGCCCGGGTTCGGCGCGGACCACGCGGGGCGCGCCTTCGAGCGCTTTTACCGCGCAGACGCGTCGCGCACGAGGGAGACAGGGGGGTCAGGCCTCGGCCTAGCCATCGTCGCAGCCATCGCCTCGGCGCACGGCGGGACTGCGACGGCAGCGGATGGCGCCTCGTCACCCAGCGGAGCCCCCACCGGCGCCGTAGTCACCGTGACCTTCCCCTTAACCAGGGCGCCAATGCCTCAGGACCCACACCTCAAGGCGTAAGGTCGCGTCTCATGACGGTCCTGATCGATCCCCCGCTGTGGCCGCGCCACGGGCGCATCTGGGGCCACCTCGTCTCGGACTCGTCGCTCGATGAATTGCACGCGTTCGCCCGGGATCTCGGCATCCCCGAGCGCGGCTTCGACAGGGACCACTATGACGTCCCCGAGGATATGCACCCCCGACTGATCGTGGCGGGCGCGCAACTGGTGGACGGGCGGGAACTCGTGAGACGCCTGCGCGCGTCCGGGCTGCGGGTCACGTCGGCGGAGCGCCGTGCGAGTCCGGGCAAGCGTCCGCACGACCTGCCCTGACCGTCCTCTCACAGACAGCGGAAAGGGAAAAGCGACGGCCCCGCCGTGTCGTCTCGAGGGATCAAGCCTGATCGCCCGAGAGAGGACACGGCGGGGCCGCCGCTGAGGGTTCCTTAGAAGCCCATACCGCCCATGTCGCCGCCGCCCTGAGGCATTGCCGATTCCTTTTCAGGCTTGTCCGCGATGACCGCTTCGGTCGTCAGGAACAGGGCCGCGATCGAGGCAGCGTTCTGCAGAGCAGAGCGCGTGACCTTGACCGGGTCGTTCACGCCAGCGGCGAGGAGATCCTCGTACACGCCGGTCGCGGCGTTGAGGCCGTGGCCCAAGGGCAGGCCCTTGACCTTCTCGACAACGACGCCACCTTCGAGGCCGGCGTTGATGGCGATCTGGCGAAGCGGCGCCGTGACGGCGAGCTCGACGATGCGAGCACCGGTTGCCTCGTCACCCTCGAGAACGAGAG